>Ga0208514_100097_pt1 | contig 85131 bp, 70 predicted proteins | sample LakWasMet70_HOW9_2_FD_183900 | JGI IMG/M metagenome (GOLD analysis project Ga0208514, IMG submission 183900) | Freshwater sediment methanotrophic microbial communities from Lake Washington under simulated oxygen tension - Sediment Metagenome... | ecosystem: Environmental > Aquatic > Freshwater >...
CTGCCAGCATGGAATCACTTCTACAACTGGCACCGCCCTCACCACGGCATCGGCTGCCAGCCTCCCATGTCCCGAATCAACAGATCACGAAAGAACCTCTTGACTCTTCACACCTAGGCCAGCTTGAACACCGCCACCGTCTGCGCCAGCTCGTCGGCCTGCTGCTGCAGGCTCTGCGCCGCCGCTGCCGATTGCTCCACCAGCGCGGCGTTCTGCTGCGTCATCTGATCGAGCTGGCTGATCGCCATGCCGATCTGGTTAATGCCCGAGCTCTGCTCGGAGGTGGCATGGCTGATCTCGCCAACGATATGGCTGACGCGGCCGATCGAACTCATGATGTCCTGCATGGTCTCGCCGGCACGCGCGACCAGGGCCGCGCCCGCCTCCACGCTCTCGGTGCTGCTGGTGATCAGGCCCTTGATCTCCTTGGCCGCCTCGGCGCTGCGCTGCGCCAGGCTGCGCACCTCGCTGGCCACCACCGCAAAGCCGCGCCCCTGCTCGCCGGCGCGCGCAGCTTCCACGGCCGCGTTGAGCGCCAGGATATTGGTCTGGAAGGCAATGCCGTCGATCACCGAGATGATGTCGCTGATCTTGCGCGAGGAGGCGCTGATGCGGTCCATCGTGGCCACCACATCGCTGACCACCGCGCCGCCGCGCTGCGCCACCTCGGCCGCCTCGCTGGCCAGGCGGTTCGCCTGCCCGGCCGATTCGGCGTTGTGCTTCACGCTGGCGGTGAGCTGCTCCATCGCCGAGGCCGTCTCCTCCAGATTGGAGGCTGCCTGCTCGGTGCGGTGGCTGAGGTCATGGCTGCCGGTGGCCACCTCGGCCGAGGCGGTGGCAATGCTGTCGGTGGCGCTGCGCACGCCCGACACCACCTCGCGTATCGCCGTCTGCATGCCCTGCACGCCGCGCATCATCGCGGCGGTCTCGTCGCGCCCCTGCACCTGGATGCGCTGGCTCAGATCCTGGCGCGCCATGCGCTCCGAGCTCTCCACCGCATGCGTCAGCGGCGCCAGGATGGAGCGGATATTGAAGAAGGTGTAGGTGCCGATCGCCAGCACGCCCACCAGGATCACGGCGCTGAGCGAGAAGCGGATGCTGTGCTCCTTCTCGTCCAGGCGCTTGACCTCCTCGTCGCCATGCTCGGTGATCAGCTTGGTCATCTCGGCCAGCTGCGCGTCCATCGCGCGCACCGGCCCCTTGATCGGCTCGGTGGCGCGGTTGGCGCTCGCGGTGTCGGGGAACTCGCCCTTCAGCACGCGCTCGATGATGGACTGCAGGCCGCTGCGGTAGTCGGCCAGGGACTTGCGCAGCTCGGGCGGCATCTTCTTGGCCTGCGGCGCGATATTGAGCTGCTCGATCACGTCCAGGCCCTTGGCCACGGTCTGGTAGCTGTGCTCCCATTCGCCGCGGTATTTCTCCACCGCCTTGGTGTCGACCAGATTGATCAGCAGGTCTTTCTCGTAGCGGCGCAGATTGCCGACGCCGGCGCGCACCGTGGCGAGCTGGGCCAGCGATTCGACGTCGTTGTCCACATAGTGGGTGAAGTCGGCGCGCGCCTGGGCCAGGCTGTAAAGCCCGTTGCCGCCGATGATGAGCATGGTGACGATGGCCAGGCCGGCCAGCAGGTACAGACGAGCCCGGATCGTGTAGTTGCGCAGGTCAAGCATGGCATACCCCCAGCGACTGGCATTTGAGCGCTAAGCGTAGCAGTGAAACCCCTGGCCCTGCCAGGAATTCTAGGGGGTCAGTCCTTGCCCCAGAGTTCCTTCATGCTCGCCTCAAACGCCGCCGCCACCCCCGCCTGGGCCGGATGCTGGCCCTCGCGCAGCCGGCATTCGCCCGCCACATAGACCTCGCGCAGCGCCTCGCCCTGGCTGGCGAACACCAGCGCATCCAGCCGTGCCGCGGCCGGCACGCCCAGCAGGCCCGAGCAGCGCGTGTCCAGCACCAGGAAGTCGGCGCGCGCGCCGGGCTCCAGCCCCCATTGCTTGAAACCGGCCGGGGCGGCGCTGCCGCGCACGCAGGCCTCGAACAGGCGCGCCGCGGTGGCGGGTTCGCCACGGTCCGGCGCGGCCGCCACATTGCGCTGCTGCAGGCCGAGGCGCTGGCCATATTCCAGCCAGCGCAGCTCCTCCACCCAGGCGCGCGTGACATGGCTGTCCGAGCCCATGCTGATCGGCACGCCGGCGTCCAGCCAGCCGCTCAGATCGCACAGGCCATCGCCCAGATTGCCCTCGGTGCCGGGGCAGATCACCGCGCTGGCGCCGCTCGCGGCCACCTGGGCAATCTCCGCGGGCGTGCTGTGCGTGGCATGCACCAGATGCCAGCGCGCGTCGGGCTTGAATTCATTGCACAGCCATTGCATGGGGCGCTGGCCGGTGGCGGACAGGCAGTCGCGCAGCTCCTGCTGCTGCTCGCTGATGTGGATGTGGATGGGCAGATCGGCATCGCCCACCAGGGCCTGCAGGGCGCGGATGTCCTCGGTGTTGGCGGCACGCAGCGAATGCAGGGCCACGCCGGCGCTGACGAGCGGCCGGCCGGCCGTCTGCACGCGCTGGCTGGCACGCCAGACCCAGGCCGCATCGGTGGCAAAGCGGCGCTGGTCCTCGCGCAGCCCCGGCTTGCCGAAGCCGGAGCGGGCGTACAGCACCGGCAGCAGGGTCAGGCCCAGGCCCACCTGTTCGGCGGCATCGGCCAGGGCCCAGCTCATCGCCAGCTCGTCGGCATAGGGCGAGCCGTCGGGCTGGTGCTGCAGATAGTGGAACTCGCAGACCTGGGTATAGCCGCCGCGCAGCAGCTCCAGATAGAGCTGGGCCGCGATCGCCTGCAGTTGCGCCGGGTTCAGCTGCAGGGCCAGGCCATACATGCGGTCGCGCCAGGACCAGAAATCATCCTCGCCCGCCTCGCGCCGTTCGGCCAGGCCGGCCATGGCGCGCTGGAAGGCATGGCTGTGGGCATCGACCAGGCTGGGGATCACCGGGCCGGGCAGCTCCTCGGCCGCCACCGGCTTCAGCTGGCCCGGCAGGATCTCGGCCCAATGGCCGCGCCCATCCACGCGCAAGAGCACATCGCGCTGCCAGCCGCCGCCCACCCAGGCCTGACGGGCAAAGTAGAGGCGGCTCATTGGGGCACCCTTCGCGCTGCGCGCTGTCCCGCCAAGCGGGAGTTCGCCCCTTCGGGCGGCCGTGCGGGGCTCATGGGGCGGGCCTCCAGGCCAGCAGGCGCTGCAGCAGCGCCCGCATCAGCGGCTGCACCCCGGCCGCCAGGGCCGGTGCGTAGTCGTACGGCGGCTGCTCGCTCATATAGCAGCACTGGCACATCTCCATCTGCACCGCATGCCAGCCCTGCTGCGGCTGGCCATAGTGGCGCGTGATGAAGCCGCCCTTGAAACGGCCATTCACCACCTGGCTGTAGGTACTTTGCGAGGCGAGCAGATCACTTAAGGCCGCGGTGATGGCGGGGTCGCAGGACCTGCCCTCGGCGGTGCCCAGGTTCAGGTCGGGCAGGCGGCCCTCGAACAGCCAGGGCAGCTCGGAGCGGATGCTGTGCGCATCGAACAGCAGGGCGTGGCCATACAGGCTCTTGAGCCGGTGCATCTCGGCCGTGAGGGCGCGGTGGTAGGGCAGCCAATACTGCTCGCGGCGGCGCTGCTTCTCGGCCAGATCGGGTTCCTGGCGCTCCAGATAGAGCGGCTCGCCGGTGAAGAAGCGCGTCGGGCACAGCTCGGTATTGGCCGCGCCGGGGTACATGGGCGTGTCCTCGGGCGGGCGGTTCAGGTCGATCAGGTAGCGCGAGTAATGCGGCGCTATCAGGCTGGCGCCTAGCTCTTCCGCGATCTCGCCATAGAGGCGCTCCAGATGCCAGTCGGTGTCCTCGCTGGCGAGCGCGCGCGGCTGGTAGCGCTGCTGCTGGTCGGCGGGAATGGCGCTGCCCACATGGGGCATGCTGATCAGCAGCGGCGTGCGGCCCTGCTTCAATCGAAAGACGGCGTTGCTCATCGTGCTCAGTTCCGTAGCTGTCCGCCGCGCACGGCGTGGCGCAGCGGGTTGCGGCCGAAGTAATAGGCCAGTTCGTTGGGGTGGGCGATGTCCCAGATGCAGAAATCGGCGCGCTGCCCCGCCACCAGCTGGCCGCGGTCGGCCAGGCCCAGCGCGCGTGCCGCATGCTGGGTCACGCCGCGCAGGGCCTCCTCGGGCGTGAGGCGGAACAGCGTGCAAGCCATGTTCAGCATCAGGAGCAGCGAGAGCGTGGGCGAGGTGCCGGGGTTGTGGTCGGTGGCGATCGCGATCGGCACGCCGGCCTCGCGCAGTGCCTGCACCGGCGGCAGTTTGGTTTCGCGCAGGAAGTAGTAGGCGCCCGGCAGCAGCACCGCCACCGTGCCGCTGGCCTGCAGCGCGCGGATGCCCGCCTCGCCGAGGTACTCGAGATGGTCGCAGGAGAGCGCGCCGAACTCGCAGGCCAGCTGGGTGCCGCCCTGGTCGCTGAGCTGCTCGGCATGCAGCTTCACGGGCAGCTCGAGGGCCCTGGCGGCCTCGAAGACCTGGCGCGTCTGTGCCGGCGTAAAGCCGATGCCCTCGCAGAAGGCATCCACCGCGTCCACCAGGCCCTCGCGCTTGAGTTCGGGCAGCCAGTCGCACAGCGCCTTCACATAGGCATCCGGCCGGCCCTGGTACTCGGGCGGCAGTGCATGGGCGCCCAGATAGGTGGTGCGCACCTCTAGCCCCAAGCCGGCCAGGCGCCGCGCCACGCGCAGCATCTTGGCCTCGGCGGCCTGCGAGAGGCCATAGCCCGACTTCACCTCGATGGTGGTCACGCCCTCGGCCAGCAGCGCCTGCAGGCGCTGGGCCGCCAGCGCATAGAGCTCATGCTCGCCGGCCTCGCGCGTGGCCGCCACCGAGGAGCGGATGCCGCCACCGGCGCGCGCGATCTCCTCGTAGCTGGCGCCCTGCAGGCGCAGCTCGAACTCATGCGCACGCGAGCCGCCATAGACCAGATGGGTGTGGCAATCGATCAGGCCCGGCGTCACCACCGCGCCGCCCAGGTCGCGCTGCTGCGCGATGCTGGCGCTCAGCTCGGGCGAGAGCTGCGATGCCTCGCCCACCCAGACGATCTGCTCGCCCTCGGTGATCAGCGCACCCTGCGGCAGCCAGCCCCAGGGCTGGTCGCCGGCCAGGGTGGCCAGGCGCGCGTTGTGCCAGAGCGTACGTTTGCTGCCGCTGCTGTTCATGCCTCGCTCCAGCTCATCCACCAGGCTGCGCCCTCGCCGCTGAACACGCAGGACTGCGCCGCCGGCGTCTCGCACCAGGCCAGGCTGAGGGGCCGCAGCGGCATGGCGCGAGCGCCATGCTCGAGCAGGCCGCCCTGGGCGCTGAACAGGCCGACCCAGCGCGCCGCGCCAGCCTCGGGCAGCAGGGCATGGGCGGCCGGCTGCACCTTCATCACGCCACGGCCGCGCCGGTGCATCAGATTGAAATCGCGCGTCATGCCGCCGATCAGCTCGCAGTCGGGCGCCAGCGCGCCATCGAAGTGCAGCAGCTCGTCGCCCACGCGCAGCTCGTATTCATACAGCCGCACGCCCTCGCCCTGCAGCACCGCGAACCAGCGGTCCACGCCCTCGAATTTCGAGAACGGGCCGCTGGCCGCGATGTCCGCCACGCTGATGCGCAGCGCCCAGTCGTTGCTGTGCGGCCAGGCCAGCAGTTCGCGCGTCTGGCCACCGCCGTTGCGCCAGGGCTGAGGGGTGACCTCGTCCGCGCTGATGATGCTCCAACTCATGCCTGAAAACTTCCTTGCAAGAGGTATCTGGAACCAGGGTGCGTGAGCCGCACCGTGGTCACGGTCTGCCCATGGCTGTAGGTGGTGCGCTTGACCACCAGGCAGGGATCACGCCGCGCGATGCCCAGCAGCTTGGCCTCGGCATCGCTCGGCAGCGTCGATTCAATCGTATAGCGTGCCTCCGACAGGGGCGCCACCTGCAGCAGGTAATTCGTGGGGGTGGTGCTGGCGAAATCCAGCGCCAGATAGTCGGGCGCGCAGGCCGGATTGACCAAGCGGTCCTCGCACTGGATCGCCACGCCATTCTCCAGATGCACGATCACGCTGTGGAACAGCACCGCCCCGGCCCGCAGGCCGAACTCGGCCGCCTGCTCGGCCGTGGCCTTGGTCTTTTCCAGCAGCTGCACCCTGGCCTCATGCTGGTGGCCGCGCTCGGCGATCTCATCGTGCACGTCGCGCACCGTCAGCGTGGAGGAGATGCGGTGCAGCTGGGCCACGAAGGTGCCCACGCCCTGCACCCGCTCGACCAGGCCTTCCTGCGTCAGCTCGCGCAGCGCGCGGTTCACCGTCATGCGGCTGAGCTCGAACTGCCCGCCCAGCTCGGCCTCCGAGGGCAGCAGGTCGCCCGCCACCCAGCGGCCGCTGCTGATGCCTTCGCGCAGGAAGTTCTTGACCTTGAGGTACTGCGGCTCGGGGCCGGCCGGGACTTTTCTGGACATGAGCGAATGGTAGTTGACTTTACTTGTATAGACAACTAGAGTTCGCCTCATTCCTTCTTTTCTTCCTCTCTCTGCAACCGCCAGGAGCTCCCCATGTCTGCATCGTCCCGTGTCGTCCGCGCCCCCACCGGCACCACCCTTAGCTGCAAGAACTGGCTCACCGAAGCCGCCTACCGCATGATCCAGAACAACCTGGACCCGGTGGTGGCCGAGAACCCGGCCGAGCTGGTGGTCTACGGTGGCATCGGTAAGGCCGCGCGCAACTGGGAATGCTTCGACGCCATCCTGGAATCGCTGAAGAAGCTCAACGAGGACGAGACCCTCTTGGTGCAATCAGGCAAGCCGGTGGGCGTGTTCAAGACCCATGCCGACGCACCGCGCGTGCTGATCGCCAACAGCAATCTGGTGCCGCATTGGGCCAACTGGGAGCACTTCAACGAACTGGACCGCAAGGGTCTGATGATGTACGGCCAGATGACGGCCGGCAGCTGGATCTACATCGGCTCGCAAGGCATCGTGCAGGGCACGTATGAAACCTTTGCCGAGGCCGGCCGCCAGCATTACGGCGGCAGCCTGAAGGGCCGCTGGATCCTCACTGCCGGCCTGGGCGGCATGGGCGGTGCCCAGCCCCTGGCGGCCACCTTTGCCGGCGCCTGCTCGCTCAACATCGAGTGCCAGCAATCGCGCATCGACTTCCGCCTCAAGACCCGCTATGTGGACGAACAGGCCGCCGACCTGGATGACGCCCTGGCCCGCATCGCCAAGTACACCGCCGAGGGCAAGGCCGTCTCGATCGCGCTGCTGGGCAACGCGGCTGAGATCCTGCCGGCGCTGGCCGAGCGCTGCAAGCAAGGCAGCGCCATCAAGCCCGATCTGGTGACCGACCAGACCTCGGCGCACGACCTCATCAACGGCTATCTGCCGGTGGGCTGGCGCGTGGCGCAGTGGAAGGCCGCCGCCGCCGACCCGGCCCAGCATGCCGAGCTCAAGGCCGCCGCCGCCAAGGGCTGCGCCGTGCATGTGCAAGCCATGCTGGACTTCCAGGCCATGGGCATCCCCACCGTCGACTACGGCAACAACATCCGCCAGGTGGCGCTGGACCAGGGCGTGAAGAACGCCTTCGACTTCCCCGGCTTCGTGCCCGCCTATGTGCGCCCGCAGTTCTGCGAGGGCCGCGGCCCCTTCCGCTGGGTGGCGCTCTCGGGCGACCCCGAGGACATCTACAAGACCGACGCCAAGATCAAGGAGCTCTTCCCCCACCATGCCGGCGTGCACCGCTGGCTGGACATGGCCAAGGAGCGCATCAGCTTCCAGGGTCTGCCGGCACGCATCTGCTGGCTGGGCCTGGGCGAGCGCCATCTGGCCGGCCTGGCCTTCAATGAAATGGTGCGCAAGGGCGAACTCAAGGCCCCGATCGTGATCGGCCGCGACCATCTGGACAGCGGCTCGGTGGCCAGCCCGAATCGCGAAACCGAGAGCATGCAGGACGGCTCGGACGCCGTCTCCGACTGGCCGCTGCTGAACGCCTTGCTGAACACCGCCGGCGGCGCCACCTGGGTCTCGCTGCACCATGGCGGCGGCGTTGGCATGGGCTTCAGCCAGCACAGCGGCGTGGTGATCGTCTGCGATGGCAGCGAGGCCGCCGACAAGCGCATCGCCCGCGTGCTGGTGAACGACCCCGGCACCGGCGTGATGCGCCATGCGGACGCCGGCTATGACATCGCCGTCAAGTGCGCCAAGGAGCGCGGCCTGAACCTCCCCATGATCACCGGCTGATCTTCAGAAAGAGAACCAGATGACCCATATCGAAATCACCCCCGGCCAGCTGACCCTGGACCAGCTGCGCAGCATCCGCAACGGCGGCGTCAAGCTGGGCCTGCATGCCAGCGCCGCCGACAGCATCCGCCGCAGCGCCGCCGTGGTGCAGGGCGCGGCGGCCGGCGACGCGCCGGTCTACGGCGTCAACACCGGCTTCGGCAAGCTGGCCTCCAAGCGCATCAGCAAGGAAGAGCTGGCCACCCTGCAGTTCAACCTGATCCGCTCGCATTGCGTGGGCGTGGGCGAACCCCTGCAGCCCAGCGTGGTGCGCCTGATGCTGGCCACCAAGGCGGCCTCGCTGGCGCGCGGCCATTCCGGCGTGCGCGAGGCGGTGGTGCAAAGCCTGCTGGACGTGTTCAACGCCGGCCTGGTGCCCTATGTGCCGGCCAAGGGCTCGGTGGGCGCCTCGGGCGACCTGGCCCCGCTCTCGCACATGACCCTGGCCCTCTTGGGCGAGGGCGAGATGCTGGTGGATGGCCGGCGCGTGCCCGCCCTGCCCGAGCTGAACAAGCATGGCATCGCACCCCTGGTGCTGCAGGCCAAGGAAGGCCTGGCCCTGATCAACGGCACCCAGACCAGCACCGCGCTGGCGCTGGAGGGCCTGCTGCGCTTCGAGCAGGTCTATGCCTCGGCCATCGTCAGCGGCGCGCTGAGCCTGGATGCCGCACGCGGCAGCGACGGCCCCTTCGACCCGCGCATCCATGCGGTGCGTGGCCAGCCCGGCCAGATCGAGGCCGCCGCGGCCTACCGCCAGATCCTTGCCGGCAGCGCCATCCGTCAATCGCACCAGGAGGGCGATGAGCGCGTGCAAGATCCTTACTGCCTGCGCTGCCAGCCCCAGGTGATGGGCGCCTGCCTGGACCAGGCCCGCTATGTGCGCGACGTGCTGCTGCGCGAGGCCAATGCGGTGACCGACAACCCGCTGGTGTTCGCCAACCAGGACGGCACGAGCTATATGGTCAGCGGCGGCAATTTCCACGCCGAGCCGGTGGCCCTGGCCGCCGACGCGCTGGCCTGCGCCATCGCCGAGGTGGGCGCGATCGCCGAGCGCCGCATCGCCATGCTGATCGACGCCAGCGTGTCGCGCCTGCCGCCCTTCCTGACCGCCAACGCCGGCCTCAACTCGGGCTTCATGATCGCCCATGTGACCGCCGCGGCCCTGGCCAGCGAGAACAAGAGCCTGGCCCACCCCGCCAGCGTCGACAGCCTGCCCACCAGCGCCAACCAGGAAGACCATGTGTCGATGGCCACCTACGGCGCGCGCCGCCTCGGCCAGATGCTGGACAACACCGGCCATATCATCGGCATCGAGCTGCTGGCGGCCGCGCAGGGCATCGAGTTCCTGCGCCCGCTGGCCAGCTCCAAGGCCCTCGAACAGGTGCATGCCCTGGTGCGCCAGAACTGCCCGCCCATGCCCACCGACCATTACCTGGCGCCCGATATCGAGCATGCCAGCGCCCTGGTGGAAGACGGCCAGCTGAGCGTGCTGCTGGTGGCCGAGACCGGCCTGAAGGTGTTCGGCTGAGGCTCAGCCGGCCCGGGGGCTCAGATCTGCTTGCGCAAGCCCTCGCCCGGCGCCTCGCCGGGTAGCAGGCGGCGCGGCCCGGCCAGCGCCGAGGCATGGCGGGATGTCAGCACCCAGCGGCTGCCATCCCGCTCCCACACATCCACCACCGCAATGGGCGGACGGCCGGCCCGGCCCTCCCTACCCTGGGGGCGCAGCACAAAGCTGACGATGGCCACCGCGCCGAGTTCGCGCACCGCCATATCGGCGGGCTGATAGTCCGTCGCGCCGGGCTGGCGCATGCGCTGCAGCCAGGTCTCGCGCGGCGTGCTGCTGGACGGCGCCTGCTGTACCAGCAGCTCGAATTCCGCCCCCAGCAAGGCATCGAGCTGGGCGGTGTCGGCCTCGCGCAGCGCCCGCAGCAAGGCCTCTTCGAGCTGCAAAAAGGCCTGCACGGCGCGCGTCACATGCTGCTGCGCCCAGGCCGGCGCCGGCAGGGCCGGCGCCAGGGCCAGGGCGAGCGTCCGGGCCAGCATCTGGCGGCGGCGCAGGCCGCATGGCATCAAGCCCATCAGTAGATGGTGCGCGCGCCGTTCATGTAGCACTTGTTGTCCACATTGGACAGGTTGCGCTGGATCAGGTAATTCTTGCTGCCGCTGACCGTGTTCAGGGTCATGTTGTAGGAAGAACCATTGGCGGCGGTCTGCTGGAAATGCCCGAAGGTCCAGGCGCATTTGTCGGCATTCTCGGCGCCACTGGAGTCGACCCAGCCGCTGCTCGGGTTCGGATCGGTGAGCGTCTCCTCCAGCTCATGCGCCACCACCGACAGCATGCCGTCCACGCCCGCGTTGCCGTTCGGGCTGGTCGACTGTGCCGCGCAACTGGCGAGGCAGCGGTTCGCATTGCCGACGAAGCTGTACTTGATATTGGTGCTCTGGATGTTGGCGCTGGTATGCCAGCCGCAGTACTTGTTGCAGAAGCCGCTGGTCTCGGCCACGTCCGAGGAGGTCAGCACGAAGTAGACCGCGTTGCTGTCCTTCTTGCCGCTGCTGCTGATGTAGCTGGAGACGATCTTGGAGATGTCGGCATCGCGCAGGCGCGTGCCATTGGTATAGCCGACGCTGGCTTCGCTGACCGTGCCGATCAGGCCGCTCACCGTGCCATTGGAGCCCGTGTAAGTGCTGTTGATGGCCAGGTAGGGCGAGTTGCTCACGCCGGACATGAAGTCGCGCACGATCTGCTGGCCCGCCGCGGTATCGCTGCCATTGCTCTGCGCCCAGTTGCCGTACCAGATCAGGTGGACATTGGGAGCGCCGGTCATGACCGGCCCGCCACGCCAGCTGATCGGGCTGAGCGTGCCGGTGCCGCCGGTGGACGCCGCCTCGATGGTGGGATGGCCGGGGTTGAGGCGGTGCGAGATCTTGTTCGGCACGGTTTCCTTGTCGGCGTCCGCCATCGCGGCGCCCGAGAGGCCGAGGGCCAAGGCCAGCAAACTGGTTCCGGTGATCGATGTCATGGTGCTGCGCTCCAATGGAAGACGTTGACGAGCCGGGCCGCGCCCGGACTGAGCTTGATCAAGTTACGCCGGCCGCGCCGGCAGCGTGCTGGGGAAAGCACTTAGGCCTCGGGAATCGCCCCCCCCTGACTGGGGGTCGCCTGCGCCGCCGCCTCGGCGCGCGCGACGTCGTGCGCCAGCCCCTCGGCCAGCAGGTCGATGAGGTGAAAGCCGAAGGCCGGATGCTGGTAGTAGAGCTGGCGCACCGTGCTCTCGTGGATCTGCAGCACCGTGCAGGCACTCAGCGCCTGCACGGTGTGGGTACGCCGGTGGTCGGGCGCGAACAGGGCGATCTCGCCGAAGATGCGGCCCAGCGGCAGGGCCTGGCCGATGTCGGCCAGCCGCATCTCGCCCTGCACCAGCAGGTAGAGATGCTCGGCCCGATCGCCCTTGTGGAAGAGCACCTGGCCGGCCTTGAGCTTGCGCACCTTCATATGCGGCTTGAGCCAATGCCCGACATGATCGGCCGCCGCCGCCGCGCCCTTGACGGCATGCGTCAGCCGCGTCACTTCCACGGCGCGGAAGACATTGATGGGCAGCAGCAGCAGCGACGCCGCCAGCGTGCTCATGGAGGGGCTCAAGGCCCCATAGACCATCAGGGCCAGGCTGCTGGCCACCGTCAGCCAGCGCAAGGGCAGCATGGTGCGCACCAGCGAGCCACCGACCTGCAACCCCACGCCCAGCACGGCGCAGCCCAGCGCGAGGATCTGCAGCGGCGTGGCCAGGCTGTCCAAGAAGCCGCTCTGTATCGCCGCCAGCAGCGTCTGCCACATCATCGATCACCCAGCACTGCATACACCTCGACGGCGGCGGCCTTGCCCTTGAGCAGCACCGGGCCGAGTGCCTCCGTCGGGACCTGCCCCTGCAACGCCAGTTGGGTGGCTGCATCGATGAGGATGGCGCGCCCCGCCTCCTTGGTATGGGCCTCCAGGCGCGCCGCCAGGTTCACCGTGTCGCCCACGCAGGTGTAGGTGGCGCGCTGCTGCGTGCCGGTGTAGCCGGCCACCATGTCGCCGCTGGCAATGCCGATGCCGATGCGCAGCGGCGGCAGGCCGGCAGCCAGCTGCTCGCGGCTGAACTGCTCCATCATCGCCACCATCTCCAGCGCCGCCGCCACCGCCGCGGCCGCCGGCTGCTCCAGCGGCAGGGGCGCGCCGAAGATCGCCATCAGGCCGTCGCCGATGATCTGGTTCACCACCCCGCCCATGCCGCTGATGGCGTCGAACATCAGGGTGTAGTAGGTGTTGAGCAGCTCGATCACCTGCTCGGGCGCGAGCGTCTCCACCAGGCCGGTGAAGCCACGGATGTCGCAGAACAGCACCGCCCCATGCACGCGCCGCCCGCCCAGGCTGAAGCCCGAGCGCTCCAGGTCCTGCGCCACCTCCAGGGTGGCAAAGCGGCTCACCAGCTCACGCTGGGCGTCGCGCAGGCGCTTCTTCTCCAGGCTGGCGCCGATGCGCGCCTTCAGCAGCACCGGATTGACCGGCTTGGACAGATAGTCCTCGGCGCCCAGCTCGATGCAGCGCACCACGTTCGCCAGCCCCTCCAGGGCCGAGGTCACGATCACCGGCAGCTCGCGCAGCTCGGGGTCCTCCAGCATGCGGCTGAGCACCTCGAAGCCGTCCATCTCGGGCATCTCGATGTCCAGCACCAGCAGGTCGTAGCGGCGCTCGCGCAGCATGCGCAAGGCCTCGCGGCCGTTCTCGGCCAGCTCGGTCTGGTGGCCCAGCTGGCCCAGCTGACGCGCCAGCAACAGGCGGTTGACGCGGTTGTCATCCACCAGCAGCAGCCGGGCGGCATCGTCACGCATGGCCAAGGCTCCGCAGCGCCGCGGCGCAATGCGCGTAGGCCTGCTCCAGGTTCTGCAGGCGCGCCGCCAGCTCGGCATCGTCGGCCTCTCCCGTGCTTAGCGGCTGCTGGCCGCGCTGCTCCAGCTCGCGCGCCAGCTCGGCCAGGTGCAGCGCGCCGAAGGTGTTGCCGTTGGACTTGAGCGTGTGGGCGGCGCGCCGGAAGCCCGCCGCATCGCCGCTCATATGCGCCTGGCGCAGCGTCTGCAGCAGGCCCGGCGCATCCTCCAGAAAGGTCTGCACCAGCTCAGCCACGAAGTCGGCGCCGGCACTGTCCTGCAGCTCGGTGAAGATCTGTGCATCGATGACATTCATCTCTCAGCCTCCCTGGCCACGCATGAGGGCCTGTACCAGGGCCTCGGTGCGTATCGGTTTGGTCACGTAATCGTCCATGCCTGCGGCCAGACAGGCCTCGCGGTCGCCCTGCATGGCGTTGGCGGTCATCGCCACCAGGCGCGGCCGGCGGCCGGCCGGCCAGCGGCGGCAGATCTCGCGCGCCGCCTCCAGCCCGTCCATCTCGGGCATCTGCACATCCATCAGCACCAGGTCGTAGGGCTGGCGCTGCACGCTCTCCACCGCCTCGATGCCGTTGCTGGCCACGTCGGCACGGTAGCCCATCTGCGCCAGCAGGCGCAAGGCCAGCTTCTGGTTCACCGCGTTGTCCTCGGCCAGCAGGATGCGCAGCGGGTGGCGCGCGGCCAGGCCGGCGTCGATGCCGGGCCTGTCCTGCGCCGGCGGGCGCGGCGCCAGCGCCTCGCCCGAGAGGCCCACCAGGGCATCGAAGAGCTGGCTCTGGCGCAGCGGCTTGTGCAGATAGGCCTGGAACAGCCCGTCCTCGGCGCCGGCCTCCTTGCGCCCCAGCGAGCTGAACATCACCAGCGGCAGCTGGGGCCAGGTCTTGCGGATGCGGCGCGCCAGCGTCAGGCCGTCCATGCCGGGCATGTGCATGTCCAGCACCGCCAGGTCGAAGCGCCCGCCCTGCTCGAGCAGCTGCAGCGCCTCCTCGCCCGAGGCGCAGTCGCGCGGCAGCATGCCCCATTTGGCGGTCTGCAGCGCCAGCACGCGGCGGTTGGTGGCGTTGTCGTCGACCACCAGCAACTGCTTGGCGCGCAGCGCCGGCTGCTGGCCGATGAACTCGCGGCGCGCACTCGCCGGCAGCTCGGCCGCCTCGGCACGTATGCACACATGGAAGCTGCTGCCACAGCCCGGCCCGGCGCTTTCGGCCCACATGCGCCCGCCCATCAGCTCGGATAACTTCTTGCTGATCGCCAGGCCCAGGCCGGTGCCGCCGTACTTGCGCGTGGTCGAGCTGTCGGCCTGGCTGAAGCTCTGGAACAGCCGGCTCATGTTTCCCTCGCTGAGGCCGATGCCGGTGTCGCGCACGCTGAACTGCCAGGCGTCGTCGCCCAGCGCCCTGACGCTCAGCACCACCTCGCCGCGCTCGGTGAACTTGACGGCGTTGGAGAGCAAGTTCAGCAGGATCTGGCGCAGCCGCGTGACGTCGCCGTTCAGCGCCACCGGCAGCTCACCCTCGAACAGATAGGCCAGGTCCAGCCCCTTCTCGGCCGCGCGCGCCGCCACCAGCTCCAGCGCCGACTCCACGCAGTCGCGCAGCTCGAAGGGGTGGTGCTCGATGTCCATGCGCCCGGCCTCGATCTTGGAGAAGTCCAGGATGTCGTTGATGATGGTCAGCAGGGTCTCGCCGGAGTCGCGGATGGTGCCCGCGTAATCGCGCTGCTCGGCATCCAGCGGCGTGTCCAGCATCAGCCCGCTCATGCCGATGATGGCGTTCAGCGGCGTGCGGATCTCGTGGCTGACCGTGGCCAGGAATTCCGACTTGTGCTGGCTGGCGGCCTCGAGCGCGCGCGTGCGCTCACGCACCTTCTGCTCGGTGAGCGCCTCGTTGAGGCGCTCGTTCTCGAAGCGCATGCGCATCGCCTGCAGCAGGGCCAGGCCATGCTGGTGCGCGAACACCAGCACGATGACACTGAGCCAGAACATGGTGGCGGCCGCCAGCAGCGCCACCGTGCTGCCCTCGCGCAGCGCCCACAGCACCACCGGCAGCACCAGGGGCAGGCAGAAGGCCAGCACGCTGGGCCGGTGGATGGCCACCGCCGAGGCCACCGCCAGCACGTTGGCAAGCACCGTGACCATCACCACCACCAGGCGCAGCGGCTCGGGCTCGAAATAGCGCACGCAAGCCCAGGCCCAGAGGGCACCCAGCAGCACATGAAAAAGCTGGATCAACCGGGCCGCGTGCGCAAACTCATCGCGCGCCGCCAGGCGCTGCTGCCAGGGAGCCAGCAGCAGCAGGTAAAGCAGCGTCACGGCGGCCTGCACGCCCAGCCAGCCCGGCAGCCCATCGGTCCGGCCGGTCTGGCCCAGGGCCCAGGCGAACAGGGCGAGGCCCACCGGTGCCACGCACATGCCCAGGCGCATGCTGCGCGCCAGATAGGCGTGGCGCGCGCGTTCCATCTGCCTGGTAATCGCCTCGAGCTCCTCAGGCGTCATGGCGCGCCCCGGCATTCAGCAACGCCTGCACCAGCGCCTCCACGCGTATCGGCTTGGCCAGGTAGTCATCCATGCCGGCGGCCAGGCAGTCCTCGCGGTCGCCCTGCATGGCGTTGGCGGTCATCGCGACGATGCGCGGCCGCGCCCCGGCCGGCCAGCGCGCGGTGATGCGCCGGCTCGCCTCCAGGCCGTCCATCTCGGGCATCTGCACGTCCATCAGCACCAGGTCGTAGGGCTGGCGCTCGACGCTCTCCACCGCCTCCAGGCCGTTGCTGGCCAGATCGGCGCGGTAGCCCATCTGGCTCAGCAGGCGCAGCGCCAGCTTCTGGTTCACGGCGTTGTCCTCGGCCAGCAGGATGCGCAGCGGGTGGCGCTCGGCCAGGCCGGCATGCTGGCTGGGGCCCACCGGCGCCAGCACGCGCGCCGCGCTGCGCTCGCCCAGCAGATTCATCAAGGTGTCGAACAGCTGGCTCTGCCGCAGCGGCTTGTGCAGATAGGCGGCGAACACGCCCTCCTCCACCCCCGCCTCCTTGCGCCCCAGCGAGCTGAACAGCACCAGGGGCAGCTGGGGTCGGGTCTTGCGCAGCAGGCGCGCCAGCGTCACGCCGTCCATGCCCGGCATGTGCATGTCCAGCAGGGCGAGGTCGCAGACCCCGCCCGCGGCCATCCAGGCCAGGGCCTGCTCGGCGCTGGCGCAGTCCTGCGGCAGCATGCCCCAGCGCGCCGTCTGCAGCGCCAGCACGCGGCGGTTGGTGGCGTTGTCGTCCACCACCAGCAGGCGCTTGCCGTGCAGCGCCGGCTGCGGGCCCGCCAGCGCGCTGCGCGCCGCCGGCGCCGCCACCGCCGGCAGCGCGAGCGTGAAGTGGAAGCTCGCTCCCGCGCCCACGCCGGCGCTCTCGGCCCACATGCGGCCGCCCATCAGCTCCACCAGGCGCCGGCTGATCGCCAGGCCCAGACCGGTGCCGCCGTATTTGCGCGTGGTCGAACTGTCGGCCTGGCTGAAGCTCTGGAACAGGCGGCTCATGCCCTGCGGGCTCAGGCCGATGCCGGTGTCGCGCACGCAGAAGTGCAGCTGCCCCTGCGCCTGCATGGCCAGGCTCAGCACCACCTCGCCGCGGCCGTCCTGGTTGTCGGTGAACTTGACCGCATTGCTGAGCAGGTTGAGCAGCACCTGGCGCAGCCGCGTCACGTCGCCGTTCACGACGGCCGGCAGATCGTCCTCGAACACATAGGCCAGGTCGAGCTGCTTCTCGGCCGCGCGCGCGCCCACCAGGTCCAGCGCCGATTCCACGCAGTCGCGCAGATCGAAGGGATGGGCCTCGATGTCCATGCGCCCGGCCTCGATCTTGGAGAAGTCCAGGATGTCGTTGATGATGGTCAGCAGGGCGTCGCCGCTGTCGCGAATGGTGGCCGCGTAGTCGCGCTGCTCGGCGTTCAGCGGCGTGTCCAGCAGCAGGCCACTCATGCCGATGACCGCGTTCATGGGCGTGCGGATCTCGTGGCTCATGGTCGCCAGGAAGGCGCTCTTGGCCTCGTTGGCGCCCTCGGCCGCAGCGCGCGCCTCCCTGGCCTCGGCAAACAGCTGGGCATTGCGGATCGCCACGCCGACGCCGGACGCCAAGGTGCTGAGCAGGTTCTGATCGGCCGCGGTGAAGCGGCCCTCACGGGCGGTGCTCTGCACGCTCAGCACGCCGATCGCGCGCTCACCCACGCGGATCGGCACGCCCAGATAGCTGGCGGCCTGCTCGCCGAGTTGCTCGGCGCCCAGGGCGTCGGCGGCGGCATCGACGTCCTCGTTCAGCAGCAGCGGCTGGCCGGATTCGATGATCTTGCCGGTCAGGCCCTCGCCCATCGCCTGCTGATCCAGTTGCTCGCCATGCATATAGGGGAAGCGGATCAGGCCGGCGGCCTGGTCGAGCAAGGCGATGTAGGCGATGTCCGCGGCGAAGGTGACGCGCATCTTTTCACCCACGGTGTGAATCAGTTCATCCAGGTCGATGGTGCTGGTGAGCGCCTGGCCCAGTGCGTTGACGGTAGCGAGCTCGTCGGCGCGCTGCTGGGTCTGTTCGAACAGGCGCGCGCTCTCCAGCGCCACGCTCATGCTGCCGGCCAGGGTGGTGAGCAGGCGCACATCGGCGGCGCTGAAGGCGTTCTCGCGATCGACGTTGTCGAGCCCGATCACGCCCACCACGCGCTCGCCGGACAGGATCGGCACGCGCACCAGGCTGAGCGTCTCGGCCGTGCCCGGCAGGGTGCTGCTGACGATGCCCAGCGCGGCCAGGCGCGCCGTCTTGTTGTCATTGATCAGCAGCGGGCGGCCGCTCGCCACCAGGTGCAGGCCCAGCGCCGAGATCGGCCCGTCGGGCACCTCGAAGCGCCGGCCGCGCTCCAGCATGTAGTGGTAGTGGCGCAGATTCGCCTGCGCATCGAGGCTGGCGATGCTGATGCTCTGCGAATCGAACAGTTCGCGCAGCTTCTCGCCCACCAGCTCGTAGATCGAGTCGGCATCGAGCTTGTTGGCCAGGCCCTGCTGCACGCCGTTGATCACCGCCAGCTCGGCGGCGCGATCGTCGGTCTCCTTCAGCAGGCGCTGCGTTTCGTCGAACAGGCGCGCGTTCTCCAGTGCCACCCCCATCGATGAGGCAATCGTCTGCAGCAGGCGCACCTCGGCCGCGCCATAGGCATGCTCGCGCTGGTGGTCCTCGGTGTCGATGATGCCCAGCACCTGGTCGCCCACGATCACCGGCACCTTCAGCACCGACAGCGCCTGGTCGGTGCCGGGCATCAGCGTGATGCCGGCGGCCTCCATCTCGGCGGTGGTGTTGAGCACCACCGGCTGGCGCGTGGCGACCAGCCTGGCCCAGCTGCCCGTCGGGTTCGGCGCGGCCGGCGGCACATGCAGGCGCTGGTTGTGCTCGTAGACATAGAGGCTGTGCAGGTGATCACTGGCCGCGTCGTACCAGACGATGCCCAGGTTTTCCGTGTGCAGCACCTCGCGCAACTTGTCGCCCACCAGGTCGACGATGCCCTGGAAGTCCAGCGAGCCCGCCATGCCCTGCTGGATGCTGTTGATCACCGCCAGCTCGGCATTGCGCTGCTCGGTCTCCTTGAGCAGGCGCTGGGTCTCGTCGAACAGGCGCGCACTCTGCAGCGCCACGCCCATCGCCGAGGCCACCGTCTGCAGCAGACGCAGCTCCGATTCGCCATAGGCCTGCTCGCGCGAAAAGTCCTCCAGCACCATCGAACCCAGCAGCACATCGCCGCCGACGATGGGCAGGTGGATGGACGAGAGGCTGGAGTCGGTGCCCGGCAGCGCGCGTATGCCCAGCGCCAGCTTCTCGGCCGGGCTGTTGGTGACCACCGGCAGCCGCGTGCTCATCAGCCGGCTCATCACCGGCCCGCTCGCCAGCGGCTGCGGCGGGATCTGCAGGCGCACACCATGCTCGTACTCGTAGAGATGGTGCACGGTCTGGCCGGCGTGATCGAGCCAGCGGATGCCAATGTCCTCGGTCTTGAGCACCTCGCGCAGCTTGTCGCCGACCATCTCGACGATGCCCTGGAAGTCCAGCGAGCCCGCCATGCCCTGCTGGATGCTGTTGATCACCGCCAGCTCGGCATTGCGCTGCTCGGTCTCCTTGAGCAGGCGCTGGGTCTGGTCGAAGCGCTGTGCGCTCTGCAGCGCCACGCCCATCGCGGAGGCGACGGTCTGCAGCAGGCGCAGCTCGGCCGGGCCATAGGCCTGCTCGCGTTCATGGTCCTCGGCCACGATGCATCCCAGGGCCAGCTCGCCGCTGACGATGGGCACCTTGGCGAAGGACTTGGATCGGTCGGTGCCGGGCACCACGCGCATGCCTGCGGCCTCCTGCTCGGCCATGCTGCCGAGCACGTAGGGATCGCGCTGCCCGATCTGCCTCAACCACTGATCGGGCTCATGGGCCATCTCGCGTGTGGGGAGCGACAGACGCTGGCCGTGCTCGGTCTCGTACAGATGCAGCACGGCGCGCCGCTCGTGATCGAACCAGCGCACGCCGATGCTGGGGCAGGCCAGGATCTCACCGAGCTTGTCGCCCACCAGATCAACGATGCCCTGGAAGTCCAGCGAGCCGGCAATGCCCTGCTGGATGCTGTTGATCACCGCCAGCTCGGCGTTGCGCTGCTCGGTCTCCTTCAAGAGGCGCTGGGTCTCGTCGAACAGGCGCGCGTTCTCCAGCGCCACACCCAGGCTGGCCGAGATGGTCTCGACGAGGCGGATCTCGTCGGTGCCGAAGGCATGCTCGCGCTGGAAGTCCATCAGCACGATCACGCCCAGCAGATGCTCGCCGGCAATGATGGGGATGAAGGCGCCACTGAGCTCGGCATCGCTGCCATCCAGCAGGGCGGCGTAGGCGTAGTCGCGCCGGCTGTGATAGATGAGCGGCTTGCGGGTGCGCCGGATCTGCTCCCAGGCCCCGCCGGGGTTGGGCACATAGGCGCTGGACTGCAGGCGCTCGCCATGCTCGTAGACATAGAGCGGGCGCATCAGGCCGGCGGCGGCGTCGTACCAATGGATGCCGATATCGCCCGAGCGCAGCACCTCGCGCAGCTGGTCGCCCACCAGGTCGACGCTGGCCTGGAAATCCTGCGAATCGGCGATGCCCTGCTGGATCGCGTTGATGATGGATAACTCATGGGCGCGCTGCTCGGCCTGGGCCTTGGCGGCCGCCAGCGCCGCGGTGCGCTCGGCCACCTTGGCCTCCAGGCCCTCGCCCCAGCGCGCGTTGTCCAGCGCCACCGCGGCCTGGGCGGCGAGCAGGGCCAGCAGGTCGCGATCGGCGTCGGCAAAGCGCCCGAAGACGCCCTCGACGTCGGCATAGACATGGCCCAGCACGCGGCGCTGCGCCACCAGCGGCGCCACCAGGCAGCTGCGCTGCGCCAGCGGCGCGGCACCGGGCGGGCCGTGGCGCAGGCTGACGCTGCGGCTGCGGCGCGCCTCCTGCAGCCAGGGCGTCACCGCCTGCAGCAGGGCCGCCGCCGACTCGCCGCGCGGCAGCATGGCACCGGCGATCTCCAGCGCGCCGCCGCCCTCCAGCACCAGCATCACGCGCTCGGCGCCGGTCAGCTGCGTGAGCTCATTGATGAGGAACTCCTGCAGCTCGGCCGCGCTGCGCAGCTCGTTGAGGCGCAGGCCGCTGTCCACCAGGCGCTTGAAGGGCTCCACCGGCAGGCTGGGCAGGTGCAGATAGCCCTCGCGCTCGGCCTCAGCCAGGCCACGCTGCGCCGCCCCGGTCAGCCAGGCGCGCACCAGCTCGCGGTTGCCGAGCACCTTGTTGAGGTAGCTGCGGCGCAGGCCCTCGTCGCGCAGCTCGCGCACGCCGTCGAGCAGGAACACATAGGCCTGCTGCAGCGCGGCCCAGGCCTGCTCGTCGCGGCCCAGCGCGGCCAGCGCCTGGCTGTGATGCCACCACAGATGCTGGCGCTGCACGAAATCGAGCTTGCTCAGACCCTGACCGCGGTGCAGGGCGATGCCACGGCTGCTGGCACGCAGCGCCGCAGCCGCCTGGCCATCGGCCAGCAGGGCCTTGGCCAGGCCGTCGTGCGCCGCCATCTGCATGGCCGGATCGCTGCCCGCCAGGGCGGCCCGCTGGGCGGCGCGGAACTCGCGCACCGCCAGCGTGCTGTGGCCCTGCGCCAGCGCCAGCTCGCCGCCCAGGCTGGCCGCCATATAGCCGCCGATCGGGTCGGCATAGAGCTGCAGCAGCGCCACATAGTCGGCGCGCGCGGCCTCGGCGGCGGCGTAGTCGCCCAGCTGGATGGCGATATCGGCCAGCGAGGCCAGGGTGTTGGCCAGGCCGGCCAGCGCGCCCAGCTCGCGCTGCAGGCGCGCATTCGCCTGGCGCAGCTGCAGCGCATGGCGGTACAGGCCCAGCTCCACATAGGCGTTGGCGATGTTGGAGCGCACCAGCGCGCAGCGCTCCACATAGCCGGCGCGCTGGAAGGCCGCCTCGGCCTGCCGGAAGCCCTGCAGCACCGCCGAGAGATCGGCCTGCATGAAGGCGAGCAGATTGAGCGCATTGCCGAGCGCGAACTCGTCGCCGCTCTGGCGCGCCAGCGCCAGCGCCTGCTCGGCCGCCACGCGCGCCTGGGCCGGATGGCCCAGATTCATCTGCGCGTTGGCGACGATCCAGAGCGAGCGCGCCTGGCCCGAGGCATCGCCCAGGCGCGCATAGAGCGCCGCCGCCTGCTCCCCGCTGGGCACGCCCATGCGGCCCTGGCGCACGCGGAACTGCGCCTCGCCCAGGCGCGTGAGCGCCAGCGCGCGCAGTGCCGGCTGGCCGCAGCGCTCGGCGCGCTCGAGCGCCAGCGTGGCCACCGCCAGCGCCTCCTGCAGGCGGCCGCGCCGCATCAGCGCCATCGCCATCGCGGCATAGCCCTGCGCCTGTGCGGCCGCATGCTCGGCGCCAGGCACCAGGGTCAGCAGGGTCTCGGCATCGCTGAGCGCCGCATCGAAGCGCCCCAGCGCCACCGCGGATTCGCTGCGCAGCGCCAGCAGGGCCACGCGCTGCGCCAGCGGCAACCGGGCGTCCGCCAGCGCCTCGCCGCAGGCGGCGCGTGCCTCCTCATGGCGCCCGCTCCAGGCCAGTTCGGCGGCACTGTTCCATCCTGCCGGCGCGGCCGCGCCGCGACGGCTGGGCCGGGCGGGCTTGCTGCGGGCGCTGGCTGGCAGGGCTGCGGACATCGTGGACGGCACTCCGGTCGCGACGATTGAGGCCCGAGTCTAGGCCCGGGGCGGCGGTACGGGCGCCGGGCTATCCCGGGGTCAGGGCAAAACCTGACACCTGTTGTGGTGACAGCCGCCATCATGTGGCTTTCGACCCGGAGGAATTCGTCATGCCCAACAAGAAACTGCTGCTGGCCCTGATGGCCGGCGCCTGCTGCATGCTGGCCCAGGCCCAGGAAACCAAGGTGGCCGTGGGCATCTCGGGCTGGACCGGCTTCGCCCCGCTGACCCTGGCCAAGGAGGCCGGCATCTACAAGAAGCTGGGCCTGGACGTGAGCATCAAGAAGATCCCGCAGAAGGATCGCCACCTGGCGATCGCCTCCGGCGATGTGCAATGCGCCGCCACCACGGTGGAAACCTGGGTGGTCTGGAACGCCAACGGCGTGGCCACCACGCAGATCTTCCAGCTCGACAAGAGCTATGGCGCAGACGGCATGGTGGTGAAGCCCGGCATCGCCAGGATCGCCGACCTGAAGGGCAAGACCGTGGCCGCCAGCGCGCCCGGCACCGCGCCCTACTTCACGCTGGCCTGGATGCTCAAACAGAACGGCCTGTCGGTGAAGGACGTCAAGGTGGTGAACCTGGAGCCGCAGGCCGCCGCCAATGCCTTCATCGCCGGCAATGCCGACATCGACGCCGGCATGACCTACGAGCCCTACCTGAGCGGCGTGCGCGCCAAGCCCGAGGCCGGCAAGATCATCGCCACCACGCTGGACTACCCGGTGGTGATGGACACCTTCGGCTGCACGCCCAAGTTCCTGGCCGAGCACCCCAAGGCCGCGCAGGCCCTGGCCGACGGCTATTTCGAGGCCCTCGCGCTGATCAAGGCCGAGCCCAGGAAGAGCTTCGAGATCATGGGCGCCGACGTCAAGCAGGCCGGCGAGGCCTTCGAGAAGAGCGCCGCCTACCTGCGCTGGCAGGACAAGGCGGCGAACCAGAAATTCTTTGCCGAGGAGCATCTGCGCTTCAGCAAGGAGGCGGCCGTGCTGCTGATGGAGCTGGGCATCATCAAGGCCATGCCCGACCTCGCCCGGCTGGCGGACACGCGCTTCATCGGCGCCAAATGAAGCCGCTGGTGCCGGTCGGCCCGGGCGCCAAGCTGGCGCTGGGGCTGGCCTTCTTCGTGCTCTTCACCGCCGTCTGGGCCGCCGCCACCTTCGGCGGCCTGGTCTCCAAGACCTTTCTGGCCGACCCGCTGACCATGCTGGTCTCGGGCTGGACCCTGCTGACGCAGATGGGCTTTGCCACCGACATCGGCATGACGGTGTGGCGCGTGCTGGGCGGCTTCGTGATTGCCGCCGCGCTGGCCCTGCCGCTGGGCGTGCTGATGGGCACCTACAAGCCGGTGGAGGCCTTCTTCGAGCCCTTTGTCTCCTTTGCCCGCTACCTGCCGGCCTCGGCCTTCATCCCGCTGCTGATCCTCTGGACCGGCATCGGCGAGGCGCAGAAGCTGGCGGTGATCTTCATCGGCAGCTTCTTCCAGCTCACCCTGATGATCGCGGTGACGGTGGGCAACACCCGGCGCGATCTGGTGGAGGCCGCCTACACCCTGGGCGTGGGCGATGCCGGCCTGATACGCCGCGTGCTGATCCCTGGCGCCGCGCCCGAGATTGCCGAAACCCTGCGCATGGTGCTGGGCTGGGCCTGGACCTATGTGATCGTGGCCGAGCTGATCGGCGCATCCAGCGGCATCGGCCACATGATCACCGACAGCCAGGCCCTGCTGGCCACCGACCAGATCATCTTCGGCATCATCGTGATCGGCCTGATCGGCCTGGTCAGCGACTTCGCCTTCAAGGCCATGAACCGCGCCCTGTTCCCCTGGGCAAGGCTATGAGCCCCTCGTCCAAGGCCTACCTTGGCCGATCCCCCGAGGGGACGACGATGCTTGCCGGATTGACCGGCAAGCACATCGCCGATGCGGGCCGGCTTGGGAGCGGCCCGGCGCTCGGCCCGAAGCTTCCGTGGAGCCTTTTGAGTTGAGCATACTTTCCATACGCGGCGTCGCGCGCACCTTCACCAGCGGCAGCCAGCACACCCTGGCCCTGCAGGCCACCGACCTGGCCGTGGCGGAGAACGACTTCCTCACCATCCTGGGCCCCTCGGGCTGCGGCAAGAGCACGCTCTTGCGCATCGTCGCCGGCCTGGACCAGGCCAGCCAGGGTCAGGTCTTGCTGGACGGCCAGCCGGTCAACGGCCCCGGCGCCGACCGCGGCATGGTGTTCCAGAGCTACACCCTGTTCCCCTGGCTGACGGTGCTGGACAACGTCGCCTTCGGCCTGCGCGAGCGCGGCCTGCCGCGCAAGCAGCAGGTCGAGCAGGCCCAGGCCTGGCTGGCCAAGGTGGGGCTGCAGAAGTTCAGCCAGCATTACCCCAAGCAGCTCAGCGGCGGCATGCAGCAGCGCACCGCGCTGGCGCGCGCGCTCGCCAACGAGCCGCGCATGCTCCTGATGGACGAGCCCTTCGGCGCCCTCGACCACCAGACCCGCGAGCTGATGCAGGAGCTGCTGCTCGGCATCTGGGAACGCGAGAAGAAGACCGTGCTGTTCGTGACCCACGACATCGACGAGGCCATCTTCATGGGCTCGCGCGTCGCGGTGATGAGCGCGCGGCCGGGCCGCATCAAGCTGGAGCTGCCGGTGGACCTGCCGCACCCGCGCCACTACGCCGTCAAGACCAGCGCGGCCTTCTCGGCCCTCAAGCGCGAACTCACCGAGGCTTTGCGCAGCGAGGTGCTGGCGGCGGCCATGCTCTGAGTTGAGGCGGACAATGGGCTGACCATGCCGCGCCTGCTCGCCCTGCTCCTGCTCTGCTGCGCCCAAAACGCCGCGGCGCTCAGCATCGCCTTCATCAACCCGGGCCGCAGCGACGAGGCCTTCTGGGTGGCGGCCACCCAGGCCATGCAGGCGGCGGCGCAAAGCCTGCAGCTGCAGCTGGAGGTCCTGTACGCCGAGCGCGAGCCGGCGCGTGCCCTGCAGCTGGCGCGCGAGATCGCGGCGCGCCCGGCCCTGCAGCGCCCCGACTACGTGATCCTGGTGAACGAGAAGGGCACCCTGGTTGCCAATGCGCAGACCCTGGGCGGCGTGGGCATCAAGAGCTTTGCCGCCTTCAGCGGCCTGCTACCGCAGGAACGCGCGCAATGGGCGCCGCGCCAGGGCCTGCCGCTGTTGCTGGGCAGCCTGGAGCCGCACGCCGTCGAGGCCGGCTACCTGACCGCCAAGGCCCTGATCGTGCAGGGCCTCAAACAGGGCCTGCGCGCCGAGGACGGCCGCGTGCACCTGCTGGCCATCGCCGGCGACCGCTCCACCCCGGTCTCGATCGCGCGCAACGAGGGCATGCGCCGCGCGGTGGCCGAGGCCCCCCAGGCGGTGCTGGACGAACTGGCCTTCGCCGACTGGAAGCGCGAGCAGGCGGCCGAGCTGATGCGCGGCCTGCTGCAGCGGCGCCCGCAGGCTCGCCTGGTCTGGGCCGGCAGCGACCAGATGGCCTTTGGCGCCATGGAGCTGGCCCAGCAGGAAGGCCGCATGCCGGGCCGCGACATGCTGTACTCGGGCATCAACACCTCGGCCGAGGCCATGCAGGCCCGTATCGATGGCCGCCTCAGCGCGTTGGCCGGCGGCCATTTCATGTGCGGCGCCTGGGCCCTGCTGATGCTTTACGACCACCACCACGGCCGCGACTTCGCCGACGAGGGCCTGGAGCTGGAGCAGTCCATGTTCATGCTCTTCGACGCGCGCAGCGCCGAGCGCTATCTGGCGCGCTTCGGCAAGGGCATCCGGGGCCTGGATTTCCGGCCCTACAGCAAGCATCTCAACCCCAGACTCAAGCAATACCAGTTCGGGGTCGATGTGCTGCTGCGCTGAGTCAGCCCGCCGCGGCGCGCGCCGGCGTGCGGCTCAGCGGCACGGCGCGCACCGCCACGATCTCCCAGCCGCTGGCGGCCGGCCGCACGATGGTGAGGGTGAAGAACTCGCCCACCACCTCGGTCGCGCCGTTGGCGCCGGGCCGTTCCACATAGATCGCGTTGTCGGTCAGATAGGTCTGGCCGTCCAGTGGCTCGACCCGGCGCAGCACCGTGCGGTGGCTCAGGTCCTTGGCCACGCGCGCCAGCGATTGCTCGAAATAGGCCTGGATCTGCGCGCGCCCCGCCAGGCGCGGCCCATCGCGGCCCAGGCTCAGGGTGGCATCGGCGGCGTAGAAGGCGCTCAACGCGGCGGCGTCGCGGGCATTCCACTGCGCATCCACGGCGGCGGCCAGCCCGGCCAATTCGCCGTCGCGCGGCGCGGCGGTGGCGGCGGTGGAAAAGAAGGCGAGCTGGCAGACCATGAGGACCAGCCAGCAGCAGCGCGTCAGTGCGTTCAAGAGCATCTCCTGGGGTGAAAGCTGGGCGCGAGTCTAGGAAAGCGCACAGCGGCTGTCGCCGGCGCTGCGACCAAGCCGGGAAATCCGGCCCTCAAACACGCCTAACGCGGCTTGACCCTGGCCCCGTCCTGCAGGTCCTGCGGCGGATAACTAACCACCTGGCTGCCCGCATCGAGGCCGCCGGCCACCCAGGCCACCGCGCCATTGCGCGCCTCCAGCTTGACCTCGGTGAGCCGGGCGCGGCCGCCCTCGACGCGGAACACCGCATGGCGCCCGGCCGCGGCGCGCGGCAGCGGGAACACCGCGCTCACCGGCACCAGCAGGGCGCCCTCTGCGCTGCGCGTGAGGATGCGCACGCCCACGCGGTAGCCGTCGCCGAGCTGCTGGCGCTCGGCCGGCGGGCTCAGCAGCTTGACCAGCACGCGCACGCGCTGTTCCTCCACGCCCAGGGCCGAGACCTTGGTGAAGGCGCCCGGCTCGACCCGCAAGACCTGGCCCTTGAGCACGGCGGGGCCGCCCCAGCGCTCGATCTGCACCGGCTGGCCCGGCCGCACCGCCAGCGCATCGGTGCTGAGCAGCTCGGCCACCACCTCCAGTTGGGCCGTGTCGCCCAGCTCCAGCAGCGGCGCGCCCAGCGCCACCACGCCCTCGCTGGGCTGCTGCACGCGCAGGACCTGGCCCGCCACCGGGGCGCGCAGCACGAAGCCGTTGCCGGCAGCGCCGGCGCCACCGGCGCCGCCATAGACGCCCAGCGCGGCGCGCGCCTGCGCCGCCTCGTGCTGGGCAATCTTCAGCTCGGACTGCGCCGCCTTGAGGTTCTGCTGCGCGGCCTGCAGGGCCAGCGCATCGCTGTCGCGCCGGGCGGCGCTCAGATAGCCCTGGCGCGCCAGCGCCTCACTGCGCGACAGCTCCTGCTGCGCCTGGGCCTGGGCGATGCCGACGGCGGCCAGACGCGCGGTGGCGGCATGCACCGCATCGCTGGCGGCCTCGGCGCGCGCCGCCAGCTCGGCGCGGCTGCGCGCGTCGGTCAGCGCGGCCAGCGTCGGCTGCAGCACGCCCAGCACCGCGCCGGCCTGCACCGCGTCGCCCTCCTTCAGCTGCGGGCGCAGCCAGCGGCCGGCCAGCGGCGCCGAGACCAGGTAGCGTTCCTGCACGCGCGTCTTGGCGTCCTCCTCGATGCCGAGCTCGAAGCGCCCGGCCTGCGCGCTGGCAATCTCCACCGCCTGCGGCCGCGGCGCAAAGGCCCAGGCCAGCACCAGCAGCAGGGCTGACACCGCGCCACCCATCAGCCATTTGTTCTTGGTTTGCATCTCGCTCATTCCCTTGTCTTCAAAGCCGCCACCATGTCGAGGCGGTCGATGCGGCGGCGCACCACCAGCGCGCTGGCCACGCCCGCCAGCAGCACCGCCAGGCAGGCCAGCGCATAGGTGCGCGGCTGTATCACCACCGGAAACAGGAACTGGTCGTTCTTCAGCGCCTCCACCAGGCCATGCGTGAGCAGCCAGCCCAGCCCCATGCCCAGCGGCAGGGCCAGCGCCATGCTGATCGCCATCTCGCCCAGCAAGAGGCCCGAGACCTCGGCACGCGTGAAGCCCAGCACGCGCAGCGAGGCCAGCTCCCAGGCACGCTCGGCCAAGGCGATGCGGGCATTGTTGTAGACCACGCCCACCGCGATGACGCTGGCAAAGGCGGTCAGTATGGTGCTCATGATGCGCACATTGCGCGCGCTCACGTCCTGCATATTGCGCAACACCGTGGCCTTGCTGAAGGCGCCCACCACCCTGGGCAGGGCGCGCAGCGCCCGCAGGGTCTCGGCCTCGCGGCCGCGCTCGACGACGAGGGCGAACTGCGAGCTCACGTCGCCCTCGTCGAGCAGGTGGTTGAGCGCGCGCCGCTCGATATAGGCGTTCAGCCCCATCATCTCGCGCACCGTCGTCTCCAGCGGCAGCTCCAGGCGGCGCGGCCGCCCCTCCAGCAGCTCCACCAGCACCGGGTCGCCGGGGCGCAGGCCCAGCTTGTCGGCCAGGCGGTCGGTCATCACCAGGCCGCTCGCGCTGGGCAGGCTGGCGCGGCCGTCCACGTCGACGATGCGGCGCGCCTGCGGTGCGGCGGCCAGGCCCTGCAGGGCGCCGCGCTCGCTGCGCGCGCCGTGCAGGAAGCGCACCGCCACGTCGCGCCCCGACTCCACCGCCAGCACGCCCGGCAGGCGCTGCAGCTCCAGGCGCGCGCTGTCGGGGCCGGCCTCGCTCACCCAGACGATCACATCGCTGCGCATGCTGGCGTTGAACTGCGAGTCGACGACGAAATCGATCGCATCGCGGAAGAAGTTGCCCAGCACCACGATGCCCACCGCCACCGCCACGCCGACGATGGACAGCAGGGTGCGCCACGGGCGGCGCTCCATCTGGCGCAGGATCATGCGCAGCGACACACCCGCGCGCAGCCAGGGCAGGCGCTCGACAATGGCGGGCCGGTAGCGCCCCGGCGCGGCCGGCCGCATCGCCTCGGCCGGCGCCAGCCGCACCGTGGCGGCAATCGCGTTGAGCGTGCCCAGCACCGCCATCAGCAGCGAGAAGCCGCCGCTCCACAGCAGCAGCCGCACATCCAGCACATGCTGGAAATGGCGGAACTTGAAGAACTCGACATAGAGCCCGGTGAGCATGCTGCCCAGCCAGTCGCCCAGCAGCACGCCCAGCGTCAGCCCCAGCAGCATGATCACCAGCACCAGCTTGAGGTAATGCGCGGCGATGCTGCGGTTGGGGTAGCCCAGGGCCTTGAGCGCGGCCACCTGCTCGCGCTGCGTGGTCACCAGGCGCGACACCACCACGTTCAGCAGAAAGGCCGCCACGCCCAGGAAGATCACCGGCGCCACCGTGCCGAGCACGCGCTGCTCCTTGATCTCGTTGCTCAGCATGGCATGCGAGCTCTGGTCCTCGCGGCCATAGGCCTCGCGCCCGCCATAGGGGGCCAGCACCGGCTGCAGCGCCGCCATCGCCACCGCCGGCTCGGCGCCGGGCGCGAGCTTGAGCGCCACGCGGTTGAAGGCGCCGCGCATGTCGTAGGCCGAGGCCAGCAGCTCGTGGTCCATCCAGACGATGCCGAAGCCGCGCATGTCCGGCATGCCGCCCAGGCCGGCGAAGATGAACTCGGGGCTGAGCGCCGTGCCCACCACCAGCAGCTCGCGCCGCCGGCCGTTCACCAGCGCCGACAGGCGCGCGCCGGGGGCCAGGCCGCGCGCCTCGGCAAAGGCGGCCGAGAGCGCCACCTCGACGAGCGGGCTGCCGGTGGCGTCGGCGGAGGGCAGGCGGCCGCTCTTGACGAACACGCGGTTGAGCCGCGCCGGCTTGCGCGCGTCCAGGCCGATCAGCTGGCCCAGCACCGGGTCCACCACGCCGGGCAGCTCCAACCGCACCAGCTGGTCCACGCGCGTATCGACCTGGGCCACGCCGGGCAGCGCCGCCAGGCGTTCCTGCAGCGCCAGCGGCGCGCGCTTGACGCTGGCAAACACATCGGCAAAGCGGCCCTCGGCATAGAAGTCGTCGCGCGCCAGCGCCAGCGAGTCCACCGCCGAGAGGCAGGCGATAAAGCCGCCCATGCCGCTGGCCACCACCAGGGCGATGGTGAGCACCTGGCTCCAGAGGCTGCGCAGGTCGCGCAGCAGCTTGCGGTCGAGCGCTCTCATGGCTGGGGTCTCATCACCACTGCAGCTCCGAGGGCGTGAGCTTGTGCGCATTCGTCTCGATGCGCTGGATCGCCCCGTCGCTGAGATAGATGACCCGGTCCGCCATGCCGGCGATGGCGGCGTTGTGGGTGATCACGACGGCGGTGGTGCCGAGCTCCTGGTTGATGCGCGCGATCACCTCCAGCACCAGCTTGCCGGTCTGGTAGTCGAGCGCGCCGGTGGGCTCGTCGCACAGCAGCACGTCCGGGCGCTTGACGATGGCGCGCGCGATCGCCACGCGCTGCTGCTCGCCGCCCGAGAGCTGGGCCGGGAAGTGATCGGCGCGCGGCAGCAGGCCCACCAGGCCGATGGCCTCGTCCACCGCCATCGGCGCGCTAGCGATGTCGGTGACCAGGGCCACGTTCTCGCGCACCGTCAGGCTCGGGATGAGGTTGTAGAACTGGAACACGAAGCCCACATGCTCGCGCCGGTAGCGCGTCAGCTCGGCCTCGCTGGCGCCGCTGAGCTGGTGCTCGGCAAAGCGCAGCGTGCCGCTGCTGGGAATGTCCAGGCCGCCGAGGATGTTCAAGAGCGTGCTCTTGCCGCTGCCCGAGGCGCCCAGCAGCACGATGAACTCGCCACGCCGCACTGCCAGATCCACGCCGCGCAGCGCGTGCACGGCGGTCTCGCCCTCGCCATAGGTCTTGCTGAGGGCCCGGGCCTCGAACACCGGGCTGGCCTGGGTCGCTGTTTCACTCATGCCTGTTAGCCTCGCGCCTGCCCGCCTCGGCGGCATTGATCGACATCAAGCCTCAGTAGCGGCCCGACCGCCCGCTCTAGTAGCGGCCGGTCGACCCCGCCACGCGCAAATACACATACGCGACCCAGGCCACCAGGCCGCGCCGCAGCACGCCGCGCAGGCCGGTGTCGTCGGCGGCGGCGACCTGGCGCGAGACCGCCAGCGCGGCCTCGAACTCCTGCGCCACGCTGCGCGCGAAATCGGCGTCGGCGACGATCACGTTCGCCTCCAGGTTCAGCAGCAGCGAAAGCGGGTCGATGTTGGAGCTGCCGACGGTGGCCCAATGTTCGTCCACCACGCCCACCTTGGCATGCAGAAAGGCCGGCAGGTACTCGAACACCTGCACGCCCTGCCCCAGCAGCTCGGCGTAGAGGGCATGCGCGGCCATCGCGGCGATGCGGTAGTCCACCTTGCCCTGCAGCAGCAGGCGCACGCGCACACCGCGGCGCGCCGCATCGCGCAGCGCGCGACGGAAGGCATGGCCGGGGTAGAAGTAAGGCGTGATCAGGTCCACGCTCTCGTTGGCGGCGCGGATCGCCTCCACATAGGCGCGCTCGATGGTGCGGCGCTGGCGCAGGTTGTCGCGCAGCACGAAGGCGGCGCACACCGGGGGCAGGTCTTGCAGGGTCTGCTCGCCACGTCGCAGCCGCGGCATGCGCAGCCGGTTCACCAGGCGGCGCAGGCGCGCCACCGGCATCGGGCTGCGCACCAGGGCCAGCAGCTCCTCGCCGAAATCGCGCCCCAGCCAGGCGCGCGTCCAGACCGCGCGCAGCGCCTGCTCCATCGGCTGCACCAGCGGGCCGCGCAGGCCCACCGCATAGTCCAGCCGCGGCAGCTCGGTGGCGCCATGGTTGAGGTCCATGCGGTCGTCGATGATGTTGATGCCGCCGACGAAGCCGACCTCGCCATCCACCACGCAGAGCTTCTGGTGCAGGCGGCGCAGCTGCCCGGGCTGGAACCAGCGCCACCAGCGGTCGATGGGGCGAAAGATCGCCAGCGCCACGTGCGAGCCCGCCAGCTCGCGCTGCAGCCAGGGCAGGCTGGCCTTGGAGCCGAAGCCGTCCACCACCACGCGCACGCGCACGCCGCGCGCGGCCACCGCCTTCAGCTGCGCCAGCAGGGCCTGGCCGGCGCTGTCGTGGTGAAAGATATAGGTGCCCAGCCAGACCTCGTGGTGGGCGGCGGCGATCGCCGCGGCCTGGGCCGGGAACAACTCGTCGCCGCCGCGCAGCAGGCGCACCTCGTTGCCGCCCACGTAATCGGGCCTGGGCACGCTGTGCCAGGAAAGCAGGTGCGGCAGGTTCTCGGCCTCAGCCAAGTTCGAACTCCGCCACCAGGGGCAGATGGTCGGACATGCGCGCCCAGGCATTGCCGCGCGGCACCTGCATGCTGAGGCATTCCAGCCCGCGGGTGTAGATGCGGTCGAGCGAGAACACCGGCACGCGCGAGGGGAAGGTGGCAGGTCTTGCCTTGCCGCTGGGCGGCGCGGCGCGCGCCAGGCCGCAGTCGCGCATCGGCGCATCCAGGCGCTCGCCCCAGTCGTTGAAATCGCCCGCCACCGCCAGGCGCGCGCCGGCCGGCACATGCGCGGCGATGAACTCGGCCAGGCGCTGCACCTGGCGCACCCGGCTGCTGTGCATCAGCCCAAGATGCGCCACCACGGTATGGATCTCATGCCCCTGCCAGGTCACCGGCACATGCAGCAGGCCGCGCTGCTCGAAGCGATGGTCCGAGACGTCGTGGTGGCCCACGTCGCCGATCGGCCAGCGCGACAGCAGGGCATTGCCATGCTCGCCATGCTTGGTGACGGCATTGGTGCGGTAGGCCACCTCATAGCCCTCGGGCGCGAGGAACTCGGCCTGGCCCTGCTCGGGCCAGCCGAACCAGGTGCGCTCGAACTGGCGCGCCTCGCGGTGGTGGAAATGGCGCACCTCCTGCAGGAACACCAGATCGGCGTCCAGCGCCTCGATGCCCAGGCCCAGGTTGTGGATCTCCAGGCGCTTGCCGGGGCCGACGCCGCGCACGCCCTTGTGGATGTTGTAGGTGGCGATGCGAAGGCGCTGGCTGGCGAAGGCGCTATGGCCGCTATGCAGCCCCAGCGAGGAGGCGCGAAAGCCCGCTCTCATGTGCCCTCCTCTTGCTGCGCCAGGAAGCGCGGCAGCTGCAGCACCGCCTCGGCGTTGGAGGGCGAGAAGCACAGGTCCGCCGCCTCGCGCCAGGGCAGCCAGCGGTATTGCAGATGCTCGCGCGGGGCCAGACGCACCTTGGTGCCAGCCGGCACGGTGAGGCCGAACACATGCTCGGTGTTGTGCGTCACCCCCGGCGCATAGCGATGGCGCCAGACCGGGTAGATCTCGTAGACATTGGCCAGGCCCCAGTCGCGCAAGACGCCGGCGGCGATGCCGGTCTCCTCGGCCACCTCGCGGCGCGCGGTCTGGGCTAGCGGCTCGTCGGGCGTGTCGAGCGAGCCGGTCACGCATTGCCAGTAACCGGGCCGGTCGGCGCGCTCCATCATCAGCACCTGCAGATCGGGCGTATGGATCACCACCAGCACCGATTCGGGGATCTTGTAGGGCTTGGTTGAGGTCTCGGCGGCTTGCATGCCCCCAAGCATAGCGAGCTTCAACTGCGCTGCGTTCGCAGCGCCCGCATCCACATGAGATTGATCAGCATCAGCGCCACCAGGGTGCCGCCGCACACCCACAGCGCCACGCTCACGCCAAAGCCCTGCACCAGCGCGCCGGCCAGCACGCCCGAGGCGGCCGGCACCACCTGCGAGATGATGGTGTACATGCTCAGCACGCGGCCGCGCACCGCCAGCGGCGCCTCGGCCTGGATGCCGGCCACGATCAGGCTCAAGCCCATGCCGCCCAGCATGCCCACCGCGGCCAGCAGGGCCAGCGCCGGGCCAACGTCATGGGCGCTGCCCAGCAGGGCCAGGGCGGCGCCCGCGCCCAGCGTGGCCGCGAAGATCGCCGCGCCATGCCGCACGCGCGGGCCGAGCACCATGGCCAGCACACCGCCCAGGATCAGCGAGAGCGCCAGGCTGCCCAGCAACAGGCCGCGCTGCAACTCTGCCAGGCCCAGCTGGGCGGTGGCCAGCTTGGGCAGCAGCACCTGCATCGGCCCCATCGCCAGGTAGCCCGCCATCGCCACGAGCATCAGCTGCAGCAAGAGCGGCCGGCCGCGCACCGCCGCCAGACCCTCGCGCACCTCGGCCGCGACCGACTGCCGGTGCTGACTGCCGCGCCGCGTGCGTACCGGCAGCAGCAGCACCGAGGCCAGCGCCACCAGCACGACGATGCCCTGCACCACCAGCGGCCAGCCGCCCGCGCGCTTGAGCAGGGCGATCATCAGGGGCCCGAGGCCGAAGCCCAGCATCACGAACACATTGAACAGCACCGAACTGCCCTTGAGCTGCGCCGCCGGCACGATCTGCGCCAGTGCCGCCATGCGCGCCGGCGAGGCAAAGCTCCAGGCCACGCCGGCGCAGGCGGCGGCCAGCAGCAAGGTGGGCGCACCTGCCGTGCCGCGCTGCTGGGTGAACCAGAGCGCCGCCGCCGCCAGCGCGAACACGCCCTGCGCGGCCTGGATCACGCGCCCGGGCGCGAGCCGGTCGCACAGCACGCCGGCAAACCAGCCCAGCAGCAAGGGCGGGCCGAAGCACAGGCCCAGGCCCAGGCCCGAGAGCCAGGCCGAGCCCAGCATGTCCTGCGCGAACAGGATCACGCTGTAGTTGATCATGTGCCCGGCCGTGAAGGCGCAGAGGCAAGAGGCCAGGAACCAGGGCTGGGCCTTGCTGTTTTCGTTCATCGCGGCTGCAGATGGATCAGCGTGGGCTGGCCATCTTCCACATGCCAGCTCGGGAAGCTGGAGGTCGAGGTGTAGACGCTGCCATCCGGCGCGATCTCGACATCGCGGGTGAAGGCGACGCGGCGCGGCAGCGGGTACTGCGTCCAGCGGCCGCTGGCGATCTCCAGCGCATAGAGCGAATCGGACTGGTTGCCGTTCACCCACACCACGCCGCGCGCCTTGTCCACGTTCAGCGAATAGGGCGTGTCGCTGCCCTTGGGCAGCACCGGCAAGTCATAGCGCGTGAAGCGGCCGCTGGCAGGGTCGTAGCAGACCACCGCCGACTCGGGGAAGGCGGCGATCCATAGCCGGCCCTGGGCATCGGCACGCAGCCGGCGCGGGCCCTTGAAGGGGGTGGCGATCATGCGTACCTCGTCGGTGCGGGGATCGATCACGCCGATCTCGTCGGTGTGCAGGCGCGCGAACCAGACGCGGCCGTCGGGCGTCACCTCGATGCCATAGGGCAAGGGCGTGCCGGTGCCGGCGCGGTCCACCTTGAGCCAGTTGGTGAGCGGCAGGCCATGGCGCATCAGCCAGTAGAGCGCGCCGATGTAGCGGGTGGTCATGCGCTCGCCGAAGCCGCGCGCCGGCAGGTCGTAGCGCTTGAACTGGCCGCTGCTGCGGTCCAGCATGCCCACCTGGTTGGACAGGGCCAGGGTGAACCAGACGCGGTCCTGTGCGTCGATGCGGATGGTGTGCGGATAGAAGCCGCCGCCGATCTCGTGCAGGCGGAAATCGCCCTTGGCGGGGTCGAATTCGACGATGCGGCGCTGCGCCGAGGGGGTGATGAAGAGATGGCCGTCGCGCGGCGACTCGGCCAGCGAATGCGCGTTGGAGGTCGAATCGTGGCGCGGGAACTCGCGCAGGCGCGCGCTCAGCAGGCCGCCGGGCTCGTCGCCGGGCAGGTGCGGGATCTTGTAGACCGTCATGCGGCCGCTCCTGGGGTCGAGCGCCCAGAGCCGGTCCTGGATGTTGTCGGCCACATAGAGGGTGCCGTCGCGCGCCAGCAGCACATCGTGGGCCTGCGACATCGCGTCGCCCACCGGCCATTCGCTGATGCGGGCCTGGGCCAGCTCGGGGGCCCAGGGCGCGGTGGCGCCGACGCGCTCGGGATGCTCGCGCAGCGCCTGGTAGCCCTTGGCTAGGATGGCCGGCAGGGCCTTCTGGTCCTCGCTGGACAGGCGCGAGCCGTAGCGCATCATGCGCTGGATCGCCTCGCTCCATTCCTGCTCGCTGCGCTCGCGGCGCAGGAAGGCATTGCCCTGCTGGTGGCAGAAGGTGCACTGGGTCTGGAAATGCAGGCGGCGCGCCTGGTCGCCCAAGTCGAGCGCGGCCAGCCAGGCGTTCGCTGGGCGGGCCTCGGCCAGGCGCAGCGGGTCGGTCTCGCGCTGCAGGCGCAGCACGCCATTGCTCTTCACTTGCGCGAGCGGCAGGGTCAGGTCTTGATAGCCGGGCTTGCGCAGGCGCAGCTGCTGGGGCGCGCCGGCCTGCTCATCGGGCAGCTCGGCACGGCCCTGGGCATCGCTGAACACGGTGTGCTCGCGCCAGACCTGGAAGGGCTGGCCGGGTGGCGGGTAGCCGCCGTCGCTGCTGGGCAGGGCCGGGGCCTTGAGCGGAAAGACGCGCAGCATCACCGTGGCCAGAGGCTGGCCGGTTTTTTCGTCCTGCACTTGCAGCGTGGCGGCCGTCGCCGGCAAGGCCAGCAGCAGGGTCAGCGCCCGGAGGGAGTTCTTCATCGCAGCTCCTCAGGAGAACTCGGCGCCGACGCGGCGGCGCATCAGGGTCTCAAACAGCGCCGGCGTCAACCGGCTCAGCAGGTAGGCGGCGCGCGCCGTCGCGCTCGGCAGCAGCAGGCGCTGGCGCCGGGCGGCGGCGTGCAGGATGCTTGCGGCCACCGCGTCGGCGCTGGCCAGGCCGCCGCTGACATCGCGCCGGCGCGCCAGCGGCCTGCCGTCGCCGCCCAGCGCCGCGGCCTCGATGCCGGTGGCGATGAAGCTGGGACAGACCAGGGTCACCGCGACGCCCGTGCCCTGCAGCTCGCTGCGCAGGCTGTCGAAGAAGCCATGCAGCGCATGCTTGCTGCCGGCATAGGCGCTGCGGCCGATCAGCGGCGAGAAGCCCGCCACGCTGCTGATCACGACGATGCGGCCGCGCGCGGCCAGCAGCGCGGGCAGCGCCGCCTCGGTGCAATGCACGGCGCCGAAATAGTTCACCGCCATGACGCGCCGCACCACCTCGGCGCGGCAATCGCGCGCCAGCGCGCGGGCGGCGATGCCGGCGTTGTTGATCAGCAGCGTCACCCCGCCCCACTGCCCTTCCACCTGGGCGAAGACCTGCTGCACCTGGGGCTGCTCGCTGATGTCGCAGGCCCAGGCCTGGGCCTGCAGGCCGGCGCGGCGCAGCTCGGTCGCCAGCTGCTCGGCGGCGGCGCCATCGCGGTCCAGCAGGGCCACGCGCGCGCCGGCCGCGGCCAGGCGCCGGGCGAGCGCCGCGCCCAGGCCGCCCGCCGCGCCGGTGACCACGGCCACCTGCTCGTGCCAGTCCGCCCTCATGGCGCAGCCTCGGGCCCGGCCGCGGGCGCGCGCTGGCGGCTCGTCCACCAGAGTTCGAATACCTCGGCCGAGCTCTTGCACGGCCGATAGCCCAGCTCGGTCTTGAGGCGCTGGTTGTCCAGCACCGGGCGGTAGCGCAGGAAGCGCAATTGCTCGGGGCCGTAGCGCGTCAGGCCCAGCTTGTGGCCGATCGCCAGCCCGATCTGTAGCAGCAGCGGCGGCAGCACCAGGCAGGGCTTGCCCATGCGCGCGGCCAGCTCGCGCAGGCCCAGCGCGCCATCGCCGGCCACATTGAAGATGCCGGCCCGGCGGGTGCGCAACGCATGCTGGATGATGCCCACCACGTCCTGGTCCCAGATGAAGACGAAGGGGCTGGCGGCGCCGCGCAGCACCAGGATGCGCGGCTTCTCGAACAGCGCCGTGATCTGGTTGTTGACGCGCTCGCCCAGGATGGTGCCGACGCGCAGCACGGTCTGCTGGAGCGCCGGATGGCGCTGCCGGTAGTCGGCCAGCATCTCCTCCACCAGGCGCTTGTGCCAGGCATAGGCGAATTCCTCGTTGCCGCGCACCGGGTCGCTTTCCTTCAGCCAGGCCGGGTTGTCGGCGTGGTAGCCGTAGGCCGCGCCCGAGGACGAGATCACCACCTGGGCCACGCCGCTGGCCACGCAGGCCTCCAGCAGGCGCCGGGTGCCCAGCACATCCACCTCGTACTCGAGCTGCCGGTCGCTGCCCTTGGGCGGCGTGACGATGGCGGCCAGGTGCACCACCTGGTCGATGCGGTGCTGCTGCATCAGCGCCTGCAGATCGGCGCTGCGGATATCGCCCTGGGCATAGACCACGCCGGGCAGGCGCTGCGCCGCGGGCGGCTCGCGCAGGTCCATGGCCACGATCAGCTCGGGCCGCTCGCTGGAGGCCGCCAGCGCCTCCACCAGCTGCCGGCCCAGATAGCCACCGCTGCCGGTGACAAGCACTCTCGACGTCATGCTGCCACCTCCTTGCGGCCATCGCGCCAGAGCCAGAAGCTCGACAGCCCCATGCCCGCGGCGATATGCCAGATGCCCCACCAGGCGGTAATGATGGCCATGCCACCCAGGCCGCCGAAGAAGTTGAAGATCAGCACCAGGCCCAGGCCGGAGTTCTGGATGCCGGTCTCGAAGGCCACGGCGCGGCAATCGCGCTCGGGCAGGCGCGCCAGCCGGCCGAAGCCGTAGCCACCGGCCAGGGCCATGGCGTTGTGGGCCAGCACCAGCAGCACCACGTAACGGCCCCATTCCATGAAGATGGCCCAGTTGAGCGCCAGCGCGCCCACCACGAAGGCCAGGAACACCAGCATGGAGAAGCGCTTCATCGGCCCATGCAGGCGCTGCGCCAGCGCGGGCGAGCGCGCCTGCACCGCCAGGCCGGCCGCCAGCGGCAGACCCAGCAGCAAGCCCACCTCCAGTAGCATGCGCAGCGGCTCCAGCGAGAAGCTGCGCAGCAGCGCCGCCAGCGCCGGGTCCCGGGAGGCCCAGAACGTCACGTTGAGCGGCGTCATCACGATCGCGCCCAGGGTCGAGAGCGTGCTGATCGACACCGACAGCGCCGCATTGCCATGCGCCCGGTGGGTGAAGAAGTTGGAGATATGGCCGGCCGGGCAGGACGAGACCAGCAGCATGCCCAGGCCGATCGAGGGCGCCGGCTCCAGCAGCTGGATCATCGCGAAGGTGGCCGCCGGGAACAGCAGGTGGTGGCTGAGCATGCCGATGGCGAGCGCGCGCGGCCTGGCCAGCGCCTGCTTGAAGTCGTCCAGATGCAGGTCCAGCGCGATGCCGAACATCACCAGCGCCAGCACCAGGCTGAGGGCCAGCTGGGCCTGCGGGTTGAAGTTCAGCCGCACCAGATCGATGGCTTGCGGGTTGGCAGCGAGCATGCGTTTTGTCTCCGGGTTCGGATGCAGGCCCTCTGCGGGGCCTGTAGAGCGGCGATTGTTGGGGCTGGCGCCCGCTTTGCCGAGGTTGCAAACGCCACAAACGGGTGAAATCCGGACAGCTGGCTACACTCTGCCCCACATGCAGCATCCAGACTTTCCCTTGCTCGACGAACGCATCCACCGGCCGCACAAGCTGCAGGCCCTGGTGGACATCCTGCTGGGCCTGGGCGTGCCGGCGGAGGCCGCGCTGGCCGGCACCGGCCTGCAGCGCACCGATTTCCAGCGCGCCGAGCTGCGCGTCAGCGCCCAGCAGCTGCTGAGCGTGTGCGCCAATGCGCTGCGCCTCTCGCCCCAGGCCGATGTGGCGCTGCGCGCCGGCCTGGCGGCACGCATCACCCAGTTCGGCCTTTATGGCTACGCGCTCCTGAGCAGCCCGACGGCGCGCGAGGCAGTGGCGATGGCGATGAAGTACCGCGCCCTCACCGCCCCGCTGGTGGGCATGGAATTCGCCGAGCGCGGCGCGCAGGTGGCCTGGCAGTTCAGCGATGCCTACCGGCTCGGCGAAGGCTCGCCGCTCTACCGCTTCGTGCTGGAGTGGCAGCTGGGCACCCAGCTGGCCCTGCACCGCGATGTGCTGGGCACCGACTTGCGGCCGCGCGTCGTCTGCCTGCCCTACCCGGCACCCGCCCATGCGGCCCGTTATGCCGAGCTGCTGGGCTGCCCGGCCGAATTCGGCGCCAAGGGCCGCTGCGAGTTGCTGTTCGACGCCAGCTGGCTCGAGCATGTGCCGGCCCAGGGCAACCCGGCCACCGCCCTGGTGGCGCGCGAGACCTGCGAGCGCCTGCTGGCCGAATTCCAGCAGGCGCGCGGCGTCACCAGCCGCCTGATCGCCTTGCTGCTGCAGGCGCCGGGGCGTTTTCCCGGCATCGAGGACGTGGCGGCGGCATGGCAGATCAGCTCGCGCACGCTGCGCCGCCAGCTCGCCGTGGAGGGCAATGCCTTCCAGCAGGTGCTGGACAAGGTGCGCTGCCAGCTGGCGCTGGACTATCTGCGCCAGACCCAGCTCAGCAACGACGAGATCGCCGCCTCCCTGGGCTATAGCGAGGCGGCCAACTTCCGCGCCGCCTTCAAGCGCTGGACCGGGCTGACGCCCAGCGCGGCCAGGCGCAAGGGCTAGTGGCGCTCCCAACTTCCTTGCCGGCAGCGCCGGACTCGACCCGCGGCGGATCCACGCCTTGTCTTCCAACCCTGGTCGCGCCGGGACAAAGACAGGCGGCGAGGCTTGCCATTTGGAGATAGCAAGTCCGAGTATTTTCATAGCGAGCGCCGAACTTGCTGGCCCTTGGCCTATCTATCATGCCGCCCGTGATGGCCGTCCCGGCCGCTGCCCTCCGGAAGCAGAACCCCATGTTCACGAGCCGACTCATCCACGCTGCGCTGCTAGCGGCCGCGTTGCTGCTGGTGCACCCAAGCCCCGCCACCGCGCTGAACACAACCGCCAAGACAGCGGCCGCCGTTCCGCAGGACGAGCCTCTCAAGATCGATCTGCGCCACAACTACTTCAGCCGCCGCGGCTCCTGGGTGACCCTGTTCCCGACCGCCGCGCAGGGCACGCTGCGCTACTACTTCGCACGCATGTACAACCTGCGGGGTGACTGGCTGGATCTGGGCTTTCTGCCCGCCGGCTTGGCGCGTCCGGTGGCCTTCACGGCGCAACCCAGCCACCTGAGTGTGCAGGCAGGCGCCGGTGGTGACGCATCCGCCCAGGTCTACTTGCTGGGCCCGCTGGACTCGGTGATCGACGGCCGCGGCTTCGAGCTTCAGCTAGCACCGGCGCGCACCGATCTCGCCCTACATACGGTGCACGGCGATAACGGCGACGAGCTTGTCGTTGATTCGGAAGGATGGGCCTGCCGGGTACAGGTGCTGTCCGGCACGCTGGTGCAGGTGGATGGGCATTGGCGCGTCCGCCCCGTGCAGGGCCGGCTACGCGTAGCGATCCGCATGGCTCGGGGCGTGGTGCCCGCCCCTCTCGACGTGCGCCCTGCCGCTGATGTGGCTGCCGTTGCACGCGACTGGACGGACTGGCGTGCGCGCATGCCCGCTGTCAGCCCGGCCAACCAACGAACGGCCGAAGCGGCGTGGTGGACATTGTGGAACTTGCACGCGCCGCAAGACGATGTGTTCGTCACGCAGGCCGTGCTGGAGTCCAAGGCCTATATGAATTCGGAATGGCCCTGGGACCATGCCTTCGTCGCCCTGGCGCTCGGGCTCACGCAGCTGGACGCGGCGCTGGACGAATTCATGATCCCGTTTGCCAACATGGACGCGCGGGGCCAGTTGCCCGACCGCATGCTGCCCGACGAGATCTACCGTGGCGCCACCAAGCCGCCGATTCATGGCTGGGCCTTGCTGAAGCTGATGGAGCGCCATCGCTTCAGCCGGCCGCAGCTGGAGCGTGTATATGCGCCGCTGGTGCGCTGGACAGAGTTCTGGTTTGCGCAGCGCGATGCCAACCGCAATGGCCTTCCGGCCTATGGCGGCGAAAACAGCGGCTGGGAAAGTGGCTGGGACAACGCCACCGCCTTGGGCGACCCGAAGCTTCGTTATGAGTCACCTGACCTGCAAGCCTATCTGGTGCTGCAGATGCGCGCCTTGGCGCGTATCGCCGAGCAACTGGGGCGTGCAGATGAGGCGCAGGGTTGGATCCGTCGCGCTGATGAGCACCAAGCCCGCTTGATGCGCCAACTCTGGCACGGCGATCGCTTCGTGCTGAGAGTGGAGGATACGCAGGCCACCACCACCAGCGACAGCCTGTTGCCCTTCATGCCCCTGGTGCTGGGCGAGCGGCTGGACAAGCCTGTGTTCGAGCAGCTGGCGGATGAGCTGGCGCGGCGCTTCCTCACGCCCTATGGGCTGGCCACCGAAGCGCCGGCGAGCCCCCGATATGCATCCGATGGCTACTGGCGTGGTCCGATCTGGGCACCCACCACCTATCTGCTCATCGACGGACTGCGTCGCGGTGGCCGTCCCGAACTGGCGCGCGACATCGCCCGGCGCTTTATCGGCATGATCGAACGAGCCGGTGGCTTCTATGAGAACTACGACGCGCTCTCGGGTGCACCGCTTTGCAACAAGGCGTTTGCCTGGACCGCGGCCGTCGACCTGCTCTTGATGCACGAGACATTCGCGGGCTTCGGACGGTGATCGGTGAACCCGGCACCTAGGGTGTCATGGGCGATCGACTGTCGTACCGGACAAGCACCTAGCGATCCCGCTTGCGCCCCCTCCGCGCCGGTGCAGGTACGGGCGCACTGAGGCCCTGCGCTGGCAACGAAATTTCCAGGCCCCAGGGGCGTGTCTGGCAGGTGCCGCCCAGGCGGCGCGCCTGCAGTTGCAACAGCGCCAGCCCGGCCCTGGGCGCGGCCAGGCCGTCGCAATAGCGCAGGCGCAAGAGCTGGTCGCTGTCATGCGGTTCGGCCTCCAGGCTGAGCCGGCGCGCACCGCGCGCCAGCGCCAGCGCGATCAGCTCGCTCAGCAGGCGCAGGCATTGCGCGCGCGGGTGCTTGAGGCTCAGGCCCGGCGCCACCTCGCAGACCAGCTCACAGCCCGCTGCCTGCAGCAGCGGTGCATGCACGGCCTGCAGCTGGGCCAATTCCTCGCCCAGCACGAAGTCGCAGACCTGCAGATCCTGCGCGCCGCGCCGGTACTGCGCCAGCGCAGCCATCTGCTGCGCCATGGCATGCAAGGGCACATCGGCCTGTGCGAGCTGCCGGCCCCAGGCATCGAGCTGCGCCGCCAGCAGGTGGTCCAGACCTCGCAGTTCGGCATGCTCGGCGGCCTGGGTCTCGGCGCGCTGCAGGCTCTGCTCCAGGCGACCCAGCAGTCCCTCCAGCCAGCTCGCCAGCCGGTTGGCCCGGTTGCTGTCGGCACGCGACCAGCTGGCGCCCGCGGGCCGCCACAGCAGCAGGCGGCCGATCTGCTGGGTCGCCAGGCGCAGGCTCAGCTCAAGCCGGGCGGCGTCCGGCGCGGCCGGCGCGGCGGCGCGCTGACCCGGCCGCTCACTCAGCGGTTCACTCAGGCGCTCCCACTGCAGGTCGATCCCGCTCAGCCCCAGCGCCTCCACCAGGCGCGGCAGCAGCGCCCGCCACTGGCGCTCGAACTCGGCCACATCATCGAGCGGCCAGCTCTGGCCGGCCAGCGAGAGCAGCAGCGCATCGGCGCCATGCGGATCGGTATCGAAGCGGGCCAGCGCCTCCAGCTGGGTCGGCAGCTGGCCCTGGTCGAGGGTGGATTCGAGGCGCTGGCGCTGCTGCTGGTGGTGCCAGCTGGGGCCCAGCTCGCCCTGCTCGCGCATCAGGTCGGCCAGCCGCCCATGGGCCGCCGCCTGCAGATGGCGCGACTGCAGGGCCTCGGCCAGGCTCAGGGCCTGGCCAGCCCAGCCCAGCGCGGTCTCGCCGCTGGTGAGTTCGCATAGCAGCAGCGCGGCCTGGGCATGCAGCCAGCGGTAACCGCAGCGCTGTGCCGAGACCAGGGCCTGGTCGGCGAGCCTGAGCGCCTGCGCGGCGTCGCCGCTGTCGCGTGCGCAGCGCGCCTGGTGCCAGATCGCCTCGGCCTGGTAGTCGGCATGGCCGGCCTCGCGGGCGGCGGCCAGGGCCTCGTCCAGCACCACGCGTGCGGCCTGCGGGCCCTGGGTGGCGCGCAGCGAGGCGGCGCGGTTGAGCGCAATCTTGGCGCGCAGATAGGGGTCTTGCGCCAGCCTGGCGTAGTGCAGCTCGGCCTGATCCAGCACGCGGCCGCCGCGCGCCCAGTCGCCCAGCGCATAGCACAGGTGCGCCAGGCCGATGCGCGCCAGGCAGGCGGGGCGCGAATCGTCCTCGGCCCAGTCGAGCGTTTCGCTCCAGGCCTGGCAGGCCTGCACATAGTCGCCGCGCTGGTAATGCAGGCGGCCCAGGGCCTCGCTGAGTTCGGCCGCCTCGCTGAGCGAGCGCTGGCGCTCCACCTCGCGCCTGAGGGTCTGCAGTTCGGCCTGCAGCTCACCCTGCAGCTCGGCGGCGCGGCCCCAGCGCTCCAGCACGAAGAAGGCGCCCAGCAGGGCGGCACGCGCCTGGGCCGGCTCGGCCGCCTTCATGCCGGCACGCAGGCGCGGCAGGGCCAGGCGCGGATGGCGCATCAGCGCACGCTCCCAGCGCAGCCGCTCCGTCGTGCCGCCAGCCATGCCTTGGCCCTTCTTGCTCATGCTCGTCAGGTACTCATGAATGAAGAAGGCGCAAGCATAGCGACTGAACGCAACGCCCTGGCGCGGGCATGAAAAAGGGGCTGTCGAAACAGCCCCCTTGCCCGATGGCCTGCGCGCGGCGTCGATCAGGCCGTGGCGGCACCCGCATTGCGCAGGCGGATGTGCAGCTCGCGCAGCTGCTTCTCATCCACATACGAGGGTGCGCCGGTCAGCAGGCATTGCGCGCGCTGGGTCTTGGGGAAGGCAATCACGTCGCGGATGGAATCGGCCTTGGTCATCAGTGTCACCAGGCGATCCAGGCCGAAGGCCAGGCCGCCGTGCGGGGGCGCGCCGTACTGCAGCGCGTCCAGCAGGAAGCCGAACTTGACCTGGGCGTCTTCCTTGCTGATCTTGAGCGCGTCGAACACCTTGCTCTGCACCTCGGCACGGTGGATACGGATCGAGCCGCCACCCAGCTCCCAGCCGTTCAGCACCATGTCGTAGGCCTTGGCGATGCACTTGGCGGGGTCGGTGACCATCAGGTCTTCATGGCCGTCCTTGGGCGCGGTGAAGGGGTGGTGCACGGCCGCCCAGCGGTCGTTCTCTTCGTCGTGCTCGAACATCGGGAAGTCCACCACCCACAGCGGTGCCCAGCGGTCTTCGAACAGGCCGTTGGCCTTGCCGAATTCGCTGTGGCCCACCTTCAGGCGCAGCGCGCCGATGGCGTCGTTCACCACCTTGGCCTTGTCGGCACCGAAGAACAGCAGATCGCCGTCCTGCGCGCCGGTGCGCGCCAGGATGTCGGCCACGGCCTTGTCGTGCAGGTTCTTGACGATGGGCGACTGCAGGCCTTCGCGGCCCTTGGCCACTTCGTTGACCTTGATCCAGGCCAGGCCCTTGGCACCGTAGATCTTCACGAACTCGGTGTAACTGTCGATCTCGCCGCGGCTCATGGCCGCGCCGCCCGGCACGCGCAGGGCGACCACGCGGCCGCCGGGGGTGGTGGCGGGGGTGGAGAAGACCTTGAAGTCGACATCGCCCATCGCGTCGGTGAGTTCGGTGAACTCGAGCTTGACGCGCAGGTCCGGCTTGTCGGAGCCGAAGCGGTGCATCGCGTCCGCGTACTTCATCACCGGGTAGGCGCCCAGGTCCACGTTCAGCGCCTTCATGAAGACGTGGCGGATCATGCCCTCGAACATGTCACGGATTTCCTGCTCGGTGAGGAAGCTCGTTTCGATATCGATCTGGGTGAATTCGGGCTGGCGATCGGCGCGCAGGTCTTCGTCGCGGAAGCACTTGGTGATCTGGTAATAGCGGTCGTAGCCGGCCACCATCAGCAGCTGCTTGAACAGCTGGGGCGATTGCGGCAGCGCGAAGAAGGTGCCGTCGTGCACACGGCTGGGCACCAGGTAGTCGCGCGCGCCCTCGGGCGTGCTCTTGGTGAGCATGGGCGTCTCGATGTCGATGAAGCCATGCTCGTCCAGGAACTTGCGCGCCTCCATCGCCACGCGGTAGCGCAGCATCAGGTTGTTCTGCATGTAGGGGCGGCGCAGGTCCAGCACGCGGTGCGTGAGGCGCGTGGTCTCGGAGAGGTTCTCGTCGTCCAGCTGGAACGGGGGCGTCACCGAGGGGTTCAGCACTTCCAGCTCATGGCAGAGGATCTCGATCTTGCCGCTGGTGAGGTTGGCGTTCTCGGTGCCGGCCGGGCGCGCGCGCACCTTGCCGACGATCTTCAGGCAGAACTCGTTGCGCACGTCTTCCGCCACCTTGAACATCTCGGCGCGGTCGGGGTCGCAGACCACCTGCACCAGGCCCTCACGGTCGCGCAGGTCGATGAAGATCACGCCGCCATGGTCGCGGCGGCGATGGGCCCAGCCCATCAGGGTCACGGTCTGGTCGAGCAGCTTCTCGCTGACTTGGCCGGCATAGCAGGTACGCATATCGTTTTCTCCGAATTCTTGGGTGCGCTGCGCCTCTTGCGCAGCGGGGTCAGGTCTTGTCTGGTGGCTCTGGTCGGGCAGGCTGCCCTCAGGGTTGAACGCCGGCCGGGGCGATCAACCCGGTAGATTTCGTTCGGTCGGGGCGGCTGCCGCATGGCCGGTGTTCGGCGCCACCACCCCCATCGAGATGATGTACTTGAGCGCCTCGTCCACGCTCATGTCCAGCGAGCGGATGCTGGTGCGCGGCATCATCAGGAAGAAGCCCGAGGTCGGGTTCGGCGTGGTGGGCACGTACAGGCTCACATGCTCCTCGGGGAAATGCTGCGCCACCTCGCCGCTGGGCGAGCCGGTGACGAAGGCGATGGTCCAGCTGCCCTCGCGCGGGTACTGCACCAGCACCGCCTCGCGAAAGGCGTTGCCGCTGCTGGAGAACAGGGTGTCCGAGACCTGCTTGACCGAGCTGTAGATGCTCTTGACGATGGGGATGCTGGACATCAGCTTGTCCCATTGCCTGAGCCACCACTGGCCGAAGATGTTCGCCACGAACATGCCGGTGAGCAGCAGGCCGCCCACCAGGATCACCAGGCCCAGGCCCGGCACGTCGCTGAGGCTGGAGATGCCGTCGTGCAGCGAACTGGGCGAGACCACCTTGAGGGCACCCAGCAGCGAGTCGAACACGCCGTTGACGACGCCCAGCACCTGATGCAACACCCAGATGGTGATGGCAAGCGGTAGCCAGACGAGCAGGCCGGCGATGATGTACTTTCTCACTGGGTTCCTTGTGCGGCCCGGCCTCGCGGCCCGCGGCGGGTCATGTCAATGGCAGGCGCAGGAGCCCCCGCAAGGCGTGGACGAGGCCGCGGCCGGCGCGGCGTCGGCCGCGGGCGCAGCGGCGGCAGCGGCGCCGCCTGCCGCGGTGGCCGGTGCGGCCGTGCCGGCGCTGCCACCCTTGAAATCGGTGGCGTACCAGCCCGAGCCCTTGAGCTGGAAGCCGGCGGCGGTGACTTGCTTGCTGAAGCTCTCGGCCCCGCAGGCGGGGCAGGTGCTCAGCGGGGCATCAGACAGCTTTTGCAGCACGTCTTTGGCGTGACCGCAGGTACTGCAGCGGTAGGCGTAGATCGGCATGAGGGGTCTAAGCTATTGATAGGAAACGCGAATTATAGGGGCGAGGCCTCGTTGGCCAGCCCCGCGACATGGTGCTTGTGCTCGCGACGGTTCTTCAGCCACTGCGGGGCCAGTGAGCCCAGCACCATCGCCACGATCGCCACCAGCAGGCCGGCCAGCTGCCCCGGGAAGCCCTCGCCCAGGCTGCTGACCTGGGGCAGGAAGGCGATCCAGACCGCAATGCCGCCCACCAGCGAGAAGATCGCGCCCTGGGTGGTGGCGCGCTGCCAGTACAAGCCCATCACCAGTGGCACGAAGGCCCCCACCAGGGTGACCTGGTAGGCCGAGGACACCAGCTCGTAGATCGAGGTGCCCTGCATCGCGATCGCATAGGCCAGCACCAGGGCGGCGAACACGATGATGGTCAGGCGCATCGCCAGCAGCTGCTGACGGTCGCCCATGTGCGGGCGCAGATTCTTCAGGATGTTCTCGACGAAGCTGGTCGAGGGCGCCAGCAGCGTGGCCGAGGAGGTGCTCTTGATGGCCGAGAGCAGCGCGCCGAAGAACAGAATCTGCATGATCAGCGGCATCTTGCTCAGCACGAACAGGGGCAGCAGCTTCTGGTAATCGTCGCGCGCCACGTCCAGGGCCTGCTGGCCCATCACCACCACCGCACTGGCGACGATGAACATGGGCACGGCGGCGAACAGGATGTAGCTGATGCCGCCGATCATGGCGCCGTTGCGGGCGGTCTTCTCGTCCTTGGCCGACATGACGCGCTGGAACACGTCCTGCTGCGGAATGCTGCCCAGCATCATGGTGACGCCGGCGCCGACGAACATGGCGATCTCGGTGAAGCTGGGCTCGGGCAGGAACCTGAACAGCTCCTTGCTCTGCGCCATCGCGAACACCTTGTCGGCGCCACCGGCCAGGTCGGCCGAGAACACCGCGATCACCGACAGGCCGATCACCAGCACGATCATCTGGATGAAGTCGGTCCAGGCCACCGCCAGGAAGCCGCCGATCACCACATAGATCAGCACCGCCAGGGTGCCGACGATCATGCCGGCGGTCTCGCTCATGGCGCCATTGGTCAGCACCGAGAACACCAGGCCCAGGGCGGTGATCTGCGCCGCCACCCAGCCCAGATAGCTGAGGATGATGGCGCTGGAGCAGAACACCTCCACGCCCTTGCCGAAGCGCTGGCGGTAGAAGTCGCCGATGGTCAGCAGGTTCTGGCGGTACAGCTTGGTGGCGAAGAAGGCGCCCACCAGGATCAGGCAGGTGCCGGCGCCGAAGGGGTCCTCGACGATGGAATTCAGGCCGCCCTGCACGAACTTGGCCGGGATGCCCATCACCGTCTCGGCACCGAACCAGGTGGCGAAGGTGGTGGTGATCACCATGATCAGCGGCAGGCTGCGGCCGGCGATGGCGAAGTCACTGGTGTTCTTGATGCGGGTGCCGGCCCAGACCCCCAGGCCCAGGGTCCCCAGCAGGTAGAGCACGACAAAGACGATCAGCGTGGTGTTCATGGCAAGCGTCTCGGGCAGGGCCCGGCAAAGGAAAGCGCGCCGGATTATCGGCGCAACACGCGCCGGTTCAGAACCAATGCACGCGCATCAGCACATTGGCCGCCAGCAGCCCCAGGGTGAAGCCCACCGCACCATAGAGCAGCGCCTGCAGCAGCCGGTTGGTGCGGCGCTGCTCCTGGATCAGCGCCTGGATGGCGCGGCCATCGTGCGGCGAGGCCTGGCGCTTGAGCGCGTCGTGCAGCAGGCGCGGCAGCTCGGGGAAGAGCTGGGCATAGCGTGGCGCCTCCTTCTTGAGCTGGTGCACCAGGGCGCGCCAGCCCACCTGCTCGTTCATCCAGCGCTCCAGGAAGGGCTTGGCGGTGGCCCAGAGGTCCAGCTCGGGGTCGAGCTGGCGGCCCAGGCCCTCCACGTTCAGCAGGGTCTTCTGCAGCAGCACCAGCTGGGGCTGGATCTCGACGTTGAAGCGGCGCGAGGTCTGGAACAGGCGCATCAACACCTGGCCCAGCGAGATGTCCTTCAGCGGCCGGTCGAAATGCGGCTCGCAGACCGCACGCACCGCGCTCTCGAGCTCGTCCACACGGGTGCCGGCGGGCACCCAGCCGGATTCGATGTGCAGCTCGGCCACGCGCTTGTAGTCGCGCTGGAAGAAGGCGATGAAGTTCTGCGCTAGGTATTCCTTGTCCACCTCGGTGAGCGTGCCGATGATGCCGAAGTCCAGCGCGATATAGCGGCCGAAGGTGGCGGGCGCCAGGCTCACCTGGATGTTGCCGGGGTGCATGTCGGCGTGGAAGAAGCCGTCGCGGAACACCTGGGTGAAGAAGATGGTGACGCCGTCGCGCGCCAGCTTGGGGATGTCCACCCCGGCGTCCCTGAGGCGCTGCACCTGGCTGATGGGCACGCCGCTCATGCGCTCCATCACGATCACCTCGCTGGTGCACAGGTCCCACATCATCACGGGCACCATCACCAGATTCAAGCCATCCATATTGCGGCGCAGCTGGGCCGCGTTGGCGGCCTCGCGCACCAGGTCGAGCTCGTCGTGCAGATAGGTGTCGAACTCGGCCACCACCTCGCGCGGCTTGAGGCGCCGGCCATCGGCGCTGAGGCGCTCGACCCAGCCGGCGATGGTGCGCAGCAGGGCCAGGTCGTCCTCGATCACGTCCAGCATGCCGGGGCGCAGCACCTTCACCGCGACCTCGCGGCCGTCCTTCAGGGTGGCGAAATGCACCTGGGCGATCGAGGCGCTGGCCACCGGCTCAGCCTCGAAGCTGCCGAACAGCTCTTCAATCCTGCGCCCGAAGGCCTTTTCCACCAGGGCGCGCGAGGTCTCGGCCGGGAACGGCGGCACATCGTCCTGCAAGCGGGCCAGCTCCTCGACGATGTCGCCGGGCACCAGGTCGCGGCGGGTGGAGAGCACCTGGCCGAACTTGACGAAGATCGGCCCCAGCCGCTCCAGCGCCAGGCGCAGGCGCACGCCGCGCGGCTGCTGCCAGCTGCGGCCCACCGAGATCAGCCGGCGCAGCCAGCGGAAACGCCGCCCGCTCAGGCCCGAGAGGGCCATTTCGTCCAGACCGAAACGGAAGATGGTCCAGCCGATGACCAGCAGGCGGGCGAAGTACCTCATGCCGGCCCGCGGCCACCTGACTTGGCCGCGTTGCGGGCCCCATCGGCGAACTTGGCGAACTTGGCAAAGGCCTGGGCGATCGCCCCGCCCCAGCGCGCCAGCTGATGCGCGGGCGCCGGGCCGACCAGCTGGGCGAGCTCATCCTCGAGGTCCCAGCGCAGGTTCTCCATCAGCCAGTTCATCTCGGCGGCAAAGGCGGCGTCCCCCTGGATCTGCACGTCGGGCTTGGCGCCGGTGAGCGCGCCGAAGGCCAGCGCGGCAGGGTTGGCGGCGTCGATCTCGATGCGCAGTGCGTCGGCCGGCGCGGCATCGAGCCGCTCCCACAGACCGGCGGGCGTGACCTGCAGGGCCAGGTCGGGGGCGGCCGGCAGCAGCCCGGGCCAGCCGCGCAGATGCACCAGCACCGACTTGCCGGCCTGCGGCTGCAGCCGCGCCATCGCGTGGCTTTCCCGCGAAATGACATGGTTGAGCAACAAGGTGATGCGATCCTGCACCGCCGGTGCCCAGAGTCTTGACCAATCGTTCAGCATGCGCGGATTGTAGACAGGGCATCACACCGCCTCGACTTAGGGGGGCCCCCTGCCCGGGAGCGCCGGCTAATTGAGAGAGAATCCGCGCTCATGTCCAGACGAGGGGGCTGGACTGACGGCACCGGTTTCGTGCCGCGCAACATAACCATCGACGACAGAAGCAAACAAAAGGCACCGGGAGCCACGCCGAGATGTTCGAGGACCGCAGCTACAAGAGAACCTTCTACAGCGCACCGCAATCGGTCCAGTCATTGATCGCCGCCTTCCTGGAGCCCAGCCTGATCGTGCTGTGCTTCTTCCTGGTGAACGACTATTTCGACGAACCGGTGCTGCGCTCCACCTACACGCTGTGCCTGCTGGTGTTCGCGCTCACCTTCCCGGGGCGCAACCGCTTCGCCGAGCACCCGGTCAGCGCCACCCTGGACGTGCTGGGCTCCTGGATCACCCTGCTGCTGATCCTCGGCATGTTCGGCTACGCCACCAACAGCCTGCACTACTTCGAGGACAAGGTGCTGATGTGGTGGGGCATCATCACGCCGCTGGCGCAGCTGCTGGCCATCCTGATCGGCCGCCGCCTGCTGCTCTGGCAGGCCTCGCACCCGAGCTCGCGGCGCAGCGCGGTGATCGTGGGTGCCGGGCCGCTGGGCGCCAAGGTGGCCAAGGCCCTGGCCGCCGGGCCGCATGGTGGCGTCGAGCTGCTGGGCTTCTTCGACGACCGCCAGGACGAGCGCCTGCACCCCGACGCCACCCAGCACCTGCTGGGCATGCTCAGCGAGCTGAGCGACTATGTACGCAAGCACAATGTGCGCGAGGTCTACATCACCCTGCCGCTGGGCTCGCAGCCGCGCATCGTGCAGTTGCTCGAGCAGATCCAGGGCACCACCGCCTCGCTGTTCTTCGTGCCCGACGTGTTCGGCATCAGCATCATCCAGGGCCGCCTGCAGGACATGAACGGCGTGCCGGTGGTGGGCATTTGCGAAACCCCGTTCACCGGCATCAACGAACTCGTCAAGCGCGCCAGCGACGTGGTGCTGGCCGGCCTGATCCTGGTGCTGATCTCGCCCATCCTGCTGGCGATCGCTATCGGCGTGAAGCTCAGCTCGCCCGGGCCGGTGATCTTCAAGCAGCGCCGCAACGGCCTGGATGGCGAGGAGATCATCGTCTACAAGTTCCGCTCCATGCGCAGCATGGATAACGGCCCGGTGGTCCGGCAGGCCACCAAGGACGACCCGCGCATCACCCGCTTCGGCGCCTTCATCCGCCGCACCTCGCTGGACGAGCTGCCGCAGTTCATCAACGTGCTGCAGGGGCGCATGAGCATCGTCGGGCCGCGCCCGCATGCGGTGGCGCACAACGAGGAATACCGCAAGCTCATCAAGGCCTATATGGTGCGCCACAAGGTCAAGCCCGGCATCACCGGCTGGGCCCAGGTGAACGGCCTGCGCGGCGAGACCGACACCATCGACAAGATGAAGGCGCGCGTCGAATACGATCTGGAATACCTGCGCAACTGGTCGCTGGGCCTGGACCTGCAAATCATCGTGCGTACCGCCAAGCTCATGCTGTTCGACCGAAATGCATACTGACGACCCCGCCATGACCACCAAGATCGCGCTGCGGCAAAACCTGACCCCGTGCGTCGCACTGCTGTTGACGATGGCCGGCGCGGCGCAGGCCGAGACCAGCCCCTACTACCTCGGCGGCTCGTTGGGGCTTTACCACGTCTCCAATATCTACCGGCAGAGCAACGCCGCCAACAGCGACGAGGTCGGCAATGCCAGCCTGCTGGCCGGGCTGGACCAGCGCCTGGGCCGCCAGCGCCTGTTCGGCGATGTATCGGTGCAGGCCAACCGCTACCGCCGCAACAGCGAGCTCAACAACATTGCCTACGCCGCCAAGCTGGGGCTGGACTGGGCCAGCATCGAGCGGCTCTCGGGCACCCTCAGCGCCAGCAAGAAACGCTCGCTGGCCGACTACAACATCGGCAGCGGCATCACGCCCATCTTCAAGAAGAACACCGAAGACAACAGCCAGCTGCAGGGCATCGCGCGCCTGGGCCTGGTGACCAAGCTGACGCTGGAGGCGGTGCTGACGCACCGCCAGCGCGAGTTCAGTGCGATCGAGTACACGCGCCTGAACTACCGCGAAGATGCCGCGTCGCTGGGCCTGGTGTGGCGGCCGAGCAGCCCGCTACGGCTGGGCCTGGCGGCACGCCACACCAAGGGCAAGAACCCGCGCTACCTGGTGCAGGGCAACGTCATCACGCCAGACGAGTTCACGCGCAATGACGTCGACCTCAGCGCCGGCTGGGAGGCCAGCGGAGCCAGCAAGCTCGATGCCCGGCTGAGCGCCAGCCGCTCCAGCCACAGCCTCTCCAATCTGCGCGATTTCAGCGGCGTCACCGGCATGGTGGTGTGGCAATGGCAGCCCACGGCCAAGTGGTCGTTCAGCACCCGGCTCTCGCGCGATTCGGGCCTGGACACCTATTACCTCGGCTTTGCCAACTTCAACACCGACTACAACCGCATCACCAAGGCGCTGCAGCTGGGCACCAGTTACGAACTCAGCGGCAAGCTGCTGCTGGATGCGGGTTTGACCGTGAGCGACACCGACCGCTCCGACAGCTTCTTCCAGAGCAGCAACAACGACCGCGACCGCGCCTACAACCTGGGCGCACGCTGGATCTACTCGCGCGGCCTGGAGCTGGGCTGCCAGGTCAGTCACTCGGGTCGCAGCAGCAGCACCGCGTTCTACGCCTACAGTGCCAACACCTACGGCTGCTACGGCCAGGCCGTGATCAGGTAAACCACCCATGTCCTCCACCGTTCTGCTCACCGGCGCCACCGGTTACATCGCCTCGCACACCTGGCTGGCCCTGCTGGCCGCCGGCTACCGCGTGGTCGGCCTCGACAATTTCAGCAACAGCTCGCCCAAGGTGCTGGAGCGCCTGGCGCGCCTGAGCGGTCAGGCGCCGCTGTTCGAACGCGCCGATGTCAACGACACGGCCGCGCTCGAGGAGGTGTTCGCGCGCCACCGGCCCGACGCGGTGGTGCATTTCGCCGCCTTCAAGGCGGTGGGCGAGTCCGCCGAGCAGCCGCTGGCCTATTACCGCAACAACGTCGGCGGCCTGCTCGGAACCCTCGAGGCGATGCGCCGTCATGGCTGCAGCCGCATCGTGTTCAGCTCCAGCGCCACCGTCTACGGCATGCCCCAAAGCCTGCCGCTGCGCGAGGATGCGCCGCTCTCGGCCCTCAACCCCTACGGTGCCACCAAGCTGATGGGCGAGACCATCCTGCGCGACCTGGGCGCCGCCGATCCTCAGTGGCAGACCGCAGCCCTGCGCTACTTCAACCCGGTGGGCGCGCATGAGAGCGGCCTGATCGGCGAAGACCCGCGCGGCATCCCCAACAACCTGATGCCTTATGTGGCCCAGGTGGCGGTGGGCCGGCGTGAGCGTGTGCAGGTGTTCGGCGGCGATTACGACACCCCGGACGGCACCGGCGTGCGCGACTACATCCATGTGCTCGACCTGGCCGAGGGCCATGTGGCGGCGCTGCGCTTCCTGCTGGGCGGGCGCGAATCCATCACCGTCAACCTCGGCACCGGGCGCGGCTACAGCGTGCTGGAACTGGTGCGTGCCTACGAGCAGGCCAGCGGCAGGCCCATCCCCTACACGATCGCGGCGCGCCGGCCCGGCGACGCCGCTGCCAACTACGCCGACCCCAGCCTGGCGCGCGAGCGCCTGGGCTGGGTGGCCCGGCACGATCTGCAACGCATGTGCGAGGACAGCTGGCGCTGGCAGCACATGAACCCGCAGGGATTTGAAGCATGAGCGCCATCCAGGTACGGCCCGTCATCATGGCCGGCGGCAGCGGCACGCGGCTGTGGCCGTTGTCGCGCGCCGGCTATCCCAAGCAATTCCTGGTGCTGGCGGGCAATAGCAGCCTGTTCCAGCAGGCCGCCGAGCGCCTCGCGGGCCTGGGCGCGGCGGACATCGCCGTCGCGCCGACCCTGGTGGTGGGCAACGAGGAGCACCGCTTCATGGTGCTGGACCAGCTGCGCGAGACCGCCGCCGCGCCGGGCGCCGTGCTGCTGGAACCGGCCGGCCGCAACACCGCGCCGGCGCTGACGCTGGCGGCCCTGCAGGCGCTGGAAGAAGGTGCGGACGGCGGCGCGGATCCGGTGCTGGTGGTGACGCCCGCCGACCAGACCGTTACCGACGGCCCGGCCTTCACCACCGCGCTGCAGGCCGCCGTGCGCGCCGCGGCCGACGGCGCCATCGTGATCCTGGGCATCACCCCCGACCGCCCCGAGACCGGCTACGGCTATATCCGCAGCAGCCGCGACGCGTGCGGACTCAACGTCGAGGCCTTTGTCGAGAAGCCCGACGCCGCCACCGCGGCGGGCTATCTGGCCGCCGGCGGCTATTGCTGGAACAGCGGCATGTTCGTGCTGCGCGCCAGCAGCTGGATGAAGGCGCTGGAGGGCTTTCGCCCCGACATCGCGGCGGCCACCCGGGCCGCGTACGCGGCACGCCAGGTCGATGGCCTGTTCGTGCGCCCCGACAAGGCGCTGTTCACGCAGGTGCCGGCCGAGTCGGTCGACTATGCGGTGATGGAGCGCTGCCCCGGCAGCGATTTCGTGCTGCGCATGGTGGAGCTGGACGCCGGCTGGAACGATCTGGGCGCCTGGGAGGCGGTGTGGCAGGTGGCCGAGAAGGACGCCCAGGGCAATGCCAGCCGCGGCGACACCATCATCTCCGACAGCCACAACACCCTGGTGCATGCCACCAGCCGGCTGGTGGCCGCGGTGGGGCTGGACGACATCGTCATCGTCGAGACCCCTGATGCGGTGCTGGTGGCCGAGCGCAGCAAGAGCCAGGACGTGAAGAACATCGTGGCCCAGCTCGGCCGTGAGAAGCGCGGGGAGCAGAACCTGCACCGCAAGGTGCACCGCCCCTGGGGCTGGTACGACAGCATCGACATGGGCGCACGCTTCCAGGTCAAGCGCATCATGGTCAAGCCCGGCGCCTCGCTGAGCCTGCAGAAGCACCACCATCGCGCCGAGCATTGGATCGTGGTATCCGGCACGGCCGAGATCACCAATGGCGAGCAGGTCCTCTTGCTCAGCGAGAATCAAAGCACCTACATTCCCCTGGGCCAGGTGCATCGCCTGGCAAATCCGGGAAAAGTACCGCTGGAAATCATCGAGGTCCAGTCGGGCTCCTATCTGGGCGAGGACGATATCGTCCGATATGAAGACAGCTACGGCCGCGGCTGAGCCGGGCCAACCTTGAACTGCTTTTTTGGAGATTGATCGTGAGCGTGATTGCCGTCGTTGGTTTGGGATATGTGGGCTTGCCTCTGGTGATCGAGTTCGGCAAGCAGAGCCGCACGATCGGCTTCGACATCGCCGTCGACAAGGTGACCAAGTGCCAGGCCGGCAGCGACCCCTCGCGCGAACTCACAGACGAGGAGGTCAAGGCGGCCAAGTTTGCCGAATACTCCAGCGATCCCAAATGCCTGGCCGAGGCCGACGTCATCATCGTCGCCGTGCCCACGCCGGTGGACGAGGCCCATATCCCCGACTTCAAGCCCCTGATCGGTTCCAGCACCAGCGTGGGCCGGCACATGAAGAAGGGCGCCATCGTGGTGTACGAGAGCACCGTCTATCCAGGCGCCACCGAAGAGGTGTGCATCCCGGTGCTGGAGCGCGAGTCGGGCCTGAAGTGGAAGCAAGACTTCTTCGTCGGCTACAGCCCCGAGCGCATCAACCCGGGCGACAAGGAACACACGCTCACCAAGATCCTCAAGATCGTCTCGGGCGACACCCCCGAAACCCTGGATGCGGTGGCCAAGGTCTACGAGCGCATCATCATCCCGGGCGTGCACCGCGCCTCCAGCATCAAGACGGCCGAGGCCGCCAAGGTGATCGAAAACACCCAGCGCGACCTGAACATCGCGCTGATGAACGAGCTCTCCATCATCTTCGACAAGATCGGCCTGGACACCTCCGAGGTGCTGGAAGCCGCCGGCACCAAGTGGAACTTCCTCAAGTTCAAGCCGGGCCTGGTGGGCGGCCATTGCATCGGCGTCGACCCCTATTACCTGACCCACAAGGCCGACATGCTGGGCTACCACCCGCAGGTGATCCTGGCCGGCCGCCGCATCAACGACGGCATGGGCAAGTTCATCGCCGAGCAGACCATCAAGCACATGATTGCCGCCGGCAGCTATATCAAGGGTGCCAAGGTCAATGTGCTGGGCCTGACCTTCAAGGAAGATTGCGCCGACCTGCGCAACTCCAAGGTGATCGACATCATCCATGAGCTGCAGAGCTATGGCGTGGAAGTCACCGTCACCGACCCGGCCGCCGACCCCGAAGAGGCCCAGCACGAGTATGGCGTGCGCACCGTCAGCTGGGACGAGCTGCCGCGCGCCGACGCCATCGTCGCCGCCGTCGCCCACAAGGAATACAAGGCCCTGTCGATCGACGACATCGGCCGCAAGCTCATCAAGGGCGGTGCCTTCATCGACGTCAAGGCCGCCTTCGATGCCAAGGCGATCCAGGCCGCCGGCCTGAAGCTCTGGCGCCTGTAAACCAGGCCGCCGCCGCCATGCTGCGCGACGCGAAGAAGATCTATGTGGCAGGCCATCGCGGCATGGTGGGCAGCGCCATCGTGCGCAAGCTGCAGGTGGCGGGCTACCAGAATCTGTTGATGCGCACGCACGCCGAGCTGGATCTGCTCGACCAGGCGGCGGTGCAGCGATTCATGCTGGCGGAGCGACCCGACCATGTGGTGGTGGCCGCCGCCAAGGTGGGCGGCATCCTGGCCAACAACACCCAGCGCGCCGACTTCATCTATCAGAACCTCATGATCGAGGCCAACCTGATCCATGCGGCGCACCTGGCCGATGTGCAACGCCTGATGTTCCTGGGCTCCAGCTGCATCTACCCGCGCGACTGCCCACAGCCGATCAAGGAAGAGTACCTGTTGACGGGCCCGCTGGAGCCCACCAACGAACCCTATGCGATCGCCAAGATCGCCGGCATCAAGCTCTGCGAGGCCTATCGTGCCCAGCATGGCCGCCAGTACATCAGTGTGATGCCCACCAATCTCTACGGCATCAACGACAACTACGACCTCGCCAGTTCGCATGTGCTGCCGGCCCTGCTGCGCAAGGCGCATGAGGCCAAGCTGCGCGGCGACGCGGAGTTCGTGGTCTGGGGCAGCGGCACGCCGCGGCGCGAGTTTCTCTACGCCGACGACCTGGCCGAGGCCTGCGTGTTCCTGATGGAAAGCGGCTACGACGGCCCCCTGCTCAACCTGGGCACCGGCGAGGACATCAGCATCAAGGCGCTGGCCGAGACCGTGATGGCCGTGGTGGGCTTCCAGGGCCGGCTGCGCTTCGACGCCAGCAAGCCCGACGGCACGCCGCGCAAGCTGCTCGATGTCTCGCGCCTGCATGCGCTGGGCTGGCGGGCCAAAACACCGCTGGCTCAGGGTATTCGTCTGGCCTATGAGGCGGCACCGTTGGTGCGATGATGCGGGCTTTCGTCAGCCTCTGAAATCATGTCCCAACCCAAAGTTGCCCTGATCACCGGCGTGACCGGTCAGGATGGTGCTTACCTGGCGGAGTTCCTGCTCAACAAGGGCTACATCGTCCATGGCATCAAGCGGCGCAGCAGCCTGTTCAACACCGACCGCATCGACCACCTGTACCAGGACCCCCACGTCAATCATCGCAACTTCATCCTGCACTACGGTGACCTGACCGATTCCACCAGCCTGGTGCGCATCGTGCAGAAGGTGCAGCCCGACGAGCTCTACAACCTGGCCGCGCAGAGCCATGTGGCGGTGAGCTTCGAGGAACCCGAATACACCGCCAATGCCGACGGCCTGGGCGCCCTGCGCCTGTTGGAGGCCATCCGCATCCTCGGCCTGGAAAAGAAGACGCGCTTCTACCAGGCCAGCACCAGCGAGCTCTATGGCCTGGTGCAGGAAACCCCGCAGAAGGAAACCACCCCCTTCTACCCGCGCAGCCCCTATGCGGTGGCCAAGCTGTATGCCTACTGGATCACGGTGAACTACCGCGAGGCCTACGGCATGTATGCCTGCAACGGCATCCTCTTCAACCATGAGAGCCCGGTGCGCGGCGAGACCTTCGTGACGCGCAAGATCACGCGCGCCATCGCGCGCATTGCACTGGGCCTGCAGGAATGCCTCTACCTCGGCAACCTCAGCGCGCTGCGCGATTGGGGTCATGCGCGCGACTACATCGAGATGCAATGGCTGATGCTGCAGCAGCAGCAGGCCGAGGACTTCGTCATCGCCACCGGCGTGCAGTACAGCGTGCGCCAGTTCGTGCAGGCCGCCGCCGCCGAGCTGGGCGTGACGCTGGAATTCGAGGGCGAGGGCGTGCACGAGGTCGGCATCGTGCGCAAGGTCGAGGGCAGCAAGGCCAAGTGCCGTGCCGGCGACGTGGTCGTGAAGGTGGACCCGCGCTATTTCCGCCCCACCGAGGTCGAGACCCTGCTGGGCGACGCCAGCAAGGCACGCGCCAAGCTGGGCTGGACACCAGCCACCAGTTTCGCCACCCTGGTGGCGGAAATGATCCATGCCGACTACGACAGCGCCAGGCGCGATCAACTCATCAAGCTGGCCGGCTTCCAGGCCTTCGACCATCACGAATAGACCATGACCATCCTCGTCACCGGCGGGGCCGGTTTCATCGGCAGCAACTTCGTGCTGGACTGGTTGGCCCAGAGTGACGAGAAGGTCGTCAACCTGGATGCCCTCACCTACGCCGGCAATCTGGAGAACCTCGCCAGCCTGCAAGGCGACGCACGCCATCTGTTCGTGCAGGGCGATATCTGCGATCGTGCCCTGGTGGACCGCCTGCTGGCCGAGCAGCGGCCGCGCGCGCTGATCCATTTCGCCGCCGAAAGCCATGTGGACCGCTCGATCAGCGGCCCCGGCGCCTTCATGCGCACCAATATCGAGGGCACCTACACCCTGCTGGAGGCGGCGCGCGGCTACTGGGGCGCGCTCGATGCTGATGCCAAGGCGGCCTTCCGCTTCCACCATGTCTCGACCGACGAGGTCTACGGCTCGCTGCAGGCCGAGGCCCCGCCCTTTGCCGAGACGAATGCCTACGAGCCCAACAGCCCCTACTCGGCCAGCAAGGCCGCCAGCGACCATCTGGTGCGCGCCTGGCACCACACCTACGGGCTGCCGGTGGTCACCACCAACTGCTCCAACAACTACGGCCCGTTCCACTTCCCCGAGAAGCTGATCCCGCTGATGATCGTCAATGCGCTGGCCGGCAAGCCGCTGCCGGTGTATGGCGATGGTCGGCAAATCCGCGACTGGCTCTACGTCAGCGACCACGCCAGCGCCATCCGCGCGGTGCTGGCCGGCGGCCGACTGGGCGAGACCTACAACATCGGCGGCTGGAACGAGATGGCGAATATCGACATCGTCAACACGGTGTGCGCCCTGCTCGACGAGTTCCGGCCCGACCCCGCCGGCCCCTATGCCCGCCTCATCAGCTATGTGAAAGATCGCCCCGGCCACGACCGCCGCTACGCCATCGACGCGCGCAAGATCGAGCGTGAGCTGGGCTGGCGGCCGGCCGAGACCTTTGCTTCGGGCATACGCAAGACGGTGCAGTGGTACCTCGCCAACCCGGAATGGGTGGCGCGGGTGCAGAGCGGCGCCTATCGCGACTGGGTCTCCAAGCAATACGGGAACTGAGATGAAGATGCTCTTGCTCGGCAAGAACGGGCAAGTCGGCTGGGAGCTGCAGCGTGCCCTTGCCCCCCTGGGCGAGCTGATCGCGCTCGACCGCCATGACGGCGGCGACCTCGCCGACGGCACGGCCCTGGCCGCCACGGTGCGCGCCCATGCGCCGCAGGTGATCGTGAATGCCGCCGCCTATACCGCTGTCGACAAGGCCGAGAGCGAGCCCGCCCTGGCCGAGCAGATCAACGCCACGGCCCCCGCCCTGCTGGCCGGCCTCGCGCACGCCAGCGGCGCGCTGCTGGTGCACTACAGCAGCGACTATGTGTTCGATGGCAGCGGCGAAGCGCCGCGCAGTGAGGACGCGCCCACCGCGCCGCTGAGCGCCTACGGCCGCAGCAAGCTGGCCGGCGAGCAGGCGATCCGCGCCAGCGGCTGTGCGCACCTGATCCTGCGCACCAGCTGGGTCTACGCGGCGCGCGGCGGCAATTTCGCCAAGACCATGTTGCGGCTGGCCGCCGAACGCGAACAGCTGAAGGTGATCGCCGACCAGATCGGTGCGCCCACCGGCGCCGATCTGCTCGCCGACCTGAGCGCCCACATGATCCGCGCCACCCTGGCTGAGCCCGCGCTGAGCGGCGTCTATCACGCGGTGGCCGCGGGCGAGACCAGCTGGCACGCCTATGCACGCCATGTGATCGAGTTCGCGCGCACGCAGGGTCAGGCCTTGCGGGCGGCGCCCGATCAGCTGCTCGCCATCCCCACCAGCGACTACCCCACGCCGGCGCAGCGGCCGCTCAACTCACGGCTGTCAACGGCCAAACTGCGGGCCGCATTCGGCCTCAACTTGCCGCATTGGCAGTTGGGTGTCGAGCGTATGCTGGCCGAAATTCTCCAGATTGCGCCATGACGACCAAACAACGCAAAGGCATCATCCTCGCCGGCGGCTCCGGCACCCGCCTGCACCCGGCCACGCTGGCCATGAGCAAGCAACTGCTGCCGGTGTACGACAAGCCCATGGTCTATTACCCGCTCAGCACCTTGATGCTGGCGGGCATGCGCGACATCCTCTTGATCAGCACGCCGCAGGATCTGCCGCGCTTCGAGGCCCTACTGGGCGATGGCAGCCGCTGGGGCATCCATCTCAGCTACTGCGTGCAACCCAGCCCCGATGGGCTGGCCCAGGCCTTCATCCTCGGCAAGCCCTTCATCGACGGCGCGCCCTCGGCCCTGGTGCTGGGCGACAACATCTTCTACGGCCACGATTTCCAGGGCCTGCTCAGGCACGCAGCGGACACCCGCGAGGGCGCCACCGTGTTCGCCTACCACGTCACCGACCCCGAACGCTACGGCGTGGTGGAGTTCGATGGCCAGCAGCAGGCGCTCTCGATCGAGGAAAAGCCCCGCGCCCCGAAAAGCAACTACGCCGTCACCGGCCTGTACTTCTACGACGAGCAGGTCTGCGATATCGCCGCGGCCATCAAGCCCAGTGCGCGCGGCGAACTGGAGATCACCGATGTGAATGCCCAGTACCTGCGCCAGCAGCAGCTGCAGGTGGAGATCATGGGCCGTGGCTATGCCTGGCTCGATACCGGTACGCACGACAGCCTGCTCGATGCCAGCCAGTTCATCGCCACGCTGGAGAAGCGCCAGGGGCTCAAGGTGGCCTGCCCGGAGGAAGTGGCCTTCCGCTCCGGCTGGATCGATGCCGCGCAACTGGAGCGTCTGGCCCAGCCCATGCTCAAGAACGGCTACGGTCAGTACCTGATGAAGCTGATCAGCGACAAGGCCTTCTGATGCTGGCCACGCCGACCAGCCTGCCCGAGGTGCTGATCATCGAACCGCGCGTGTTCGGCGACGTGCGCGGCTTCTTCACCGAAAGCTGGAACCAGGCCGCCTTCGACCGGGCCGCGGGCCACGAAGTGCGTTTTGTGCAGGACAACCAATCGCGCTCCTCGCGTGGCGTGCTGCGCGGTCTGCACTTCCAGTTGCCGCCGCATGCGCAGGGCAAGCTGGTACGGGTGGTGAGCGGCGCGGTGTTCGACGTGGCGGTGGACATGCGCCGCAGCAGCCCCAACTTTGGCCGCTGGGACGGCGTGGAATTGAGCGCCGAGAATCACCGCCAGCTCTGGATACCGCCCGGCTTCGCCCACGGCTTCCTGGTGCTGAGCGAGAGCGCCGATTTTCTCTACAAGACCACCGACTACTACGCACCGCAGGCGGAAGCCGCGGTGCGCTGGGATGATGCTGCGATCGGCATCCAGTGGCCCGACGCCGGCGTGCCGCCGCTGCTGGCCGAGAAGGACGCCAAGGCGCCGCCGCTGGCCAACGCCCGCAGCTTCGATTAGTTCGGCGCCGCCGCCCGCGTGCCGCGCCCGATGCCCCAATGCTCTAGCCCCAAGGCCTGCATCAGCGGCGGCTCGTAGAGGTTGCGGCCGTCGAACACCACCGGCTGCCTGAGCGTGCGCTTGATGTGGTCGAAGTCCGGGGTGCGGAATTCCTTCCACTCGGTCACGATCACGAGCGCGTCCGCACCTTCCAGGGCAGCATTGGCCGATTCGGCATAGCTCACGCCGGACACACCCTCCAAGGCCTTGCGGGCCTCGGCGGTGGCCACCGGGTCGTAGGCGCTGACGGTGGCGCCACGGCGCGTCAGTTCGGCGATCACCACGCGGCTGGGCGCCTCGCGCATGTCGTCGGTATTGGGCTTGAAGGCCAGGCCCCAAAGCGCAAAGTGCCGGCCTGTCAGGTCGTCGCCAAAACGCTGCACCACCTTGTCCACCAGCACCAGCTTCTGGCGCTCGTTGGCCTCGTCCACCGCGCGCAGCACGCGCATGCCGCTGCCGGCGGCCTGGATCAGCGCCTTCACGTCCTTGGGGAAGCAGGAGCCGCCATAGCCGGCGCCCGAGTAGAGAAAATCGTGGCCGATGCGCGGATCGCTGCCGATGCCGCGGCGCACCCACTCGATGTCGGCACCCACCTGCTCGGCCAGCAAGGCCATCTCGTTCATGAAGCTGATGCGCGTGGCCAGCATCGCGTTGGCCGCGTACTTGGTGAGTTCGGCGCTGCGCAGGTCCATCACCACCAGGCGGTCGCGGTTGCGATTGAAGGGCGAGTACAGGGCGCGCATCAACAAGGTGGCGCGCTCGTCGTCCGAGCCCACGATGATGCGATCGGGCTTCATGAAGTCCTCCACCGCCGCGCCCTCCTTCAGGAACTCGGGGTTGGAGACCACCGAGAACTCGATGGCCACGCCGCGCCGCTGCAGTTCCTCGGCGATCACGGCGCGCACCGTGTCGGCCGTGCCCACCGGCACCGTGCTCTTGTCCACCACCAGCTTGTAGTCCGACATGCGCGCGCCGATGCTGCGCGCCGCCGCCTTCACATACTGCAGGTCGGCCGAGCCATCCTCGTCCGGCGGCGTGCCCACCGCGATGAAGAGAATCGTGCCATGGTCCACCGCCGCATCCACATCGGTGGTGAACTGCAGGCGGCCGGCGGCAACATTGCGCTGCACCACCTCCAGCAGGCCGGGCTCATGGATGGGAATCTCGCCCGCCTGGAGGATGCGGATCTTCTCCGGGTTGGTGTCCAGGCACACCACATGGTTGCCCATCTCGGCCAAGCAGGCCCCGGTCACCAGGCCGACATAGCCGGTGCCAATCGTCGTGATTTTCATGTTGCGCCCAGCGGGGGTTTGGATCAGACCTTGAAATACTCGCGATACCAGGCCACGAAGCGGCCCACGCCCTCGGGCACGGGCATGGCGGGGCGGAAGCCCGTCCAGGCGGCCAGCTCTTCCACGTCGGCATGGGTGGCCGGCACATCGCCGTCCTGCAGCGGCAGGTAGTTCTTCACCGCCTCGCGGCCGCAGGCCTGCTCGATCGCCTCGATGAAGCCCATCAGCTCGATCGGGTCGTGGTTGCCGATGTTGAAGACGCGGTAGGGCGCGTTGGAGCGCGCCGGGTCGCTCTTGTCGGAGTCGTAGTCGGCGTCCGGCGTGGCCACGCGGTCCAGCACGCGCACCACACCCTCGGCGATGTCGTCGATATAGGTGAAGTCGCGCACCATCTTGCCGTGGTTGAACACATTGATGGGGCGGCCCTCCAGGATCGCCTTGGTGAACAGAAACAGCGCCATGTCCGGCCGGCCCCAGGGGCCGTAGACTGTGAAGAAGCGCAGCCCGGTGGTGGGCAGGCGGTAGAGGTGGCTGTAGGTATGCGCCATCAGCTCATTGGCCTTCTTGGTGGCCGCGTACAGGCTCACCGGATGGTCGACGCTGTGGTGCTCGCTGAAGGGCATCAGCGTGTTGCCGCCGTAGACGCTGGAGCTCGACGCGTAAGCCAGATGCTGCACCCCATGGTGGCGGCAGCCTTCCAGGATGTTGGTGAAGCCGACGATATTGCTCTCGATATAGGCGTGCGGATTCTCGATCGAGTAGCGCACCCCGGCCTGGGCCGCCAGGTGCACCACGCGGTCGAACTTCTCGGCTGCGAACAGCGCTTCCATGCCGGCGCGGTCGGCCACGTCGAGCTTGACGAAGCGGAAGCCAGGTTTGGGCGTCAGGCGCGCCAGCCGGTCCAGCTTCAGCTGGGGGTCGTAATAGTCGTTCAGATTGTCCAGGCCCACCACCTCATCGCCACGCGCGAGCAGGATCTGGCTGACATGCATGCCGATGAAGCCGGCAGCGCCGGTAACGAGTACTTTCACGCAATCCCCTCAGATTCAGATGCGGCCAGCTGCTGAACGGTGGCCGCGGCGTATTCTCCCTCAGTCCATTGCCGCACCCGCCCCCTGTTCAAGCGTCGCTCGCTGCCGGGTCGACACCTAGAATCGCCGCCTGATCCAGCATCTGCCTGCAACAAAGCCTCACTTCATGTCCTCCAACAAACCCTGCATCCACCTGATCGCCGGCGCACGCCCCAACTTCATGAAGATCGCACCCATCGTGCGGGCGCTGCAGGCCGACGGGCGGCTGGCCTGGAAGATCGTGCACACCGGTCAGCATTACGACCGCGACATGAACGAGGTGTTCTTCGAGGAGCTGGGCATCCCCGCGCCCGACGTGCGCCTGGGTTGCGGTGGCGGCAGCCATGCCGAGCAGACCGGCAAGATCATGCTGGCCTACGAGCAGCTGGTGGCGGCCGAGAAGCCGCAGGCCTGCCTGGTGGTGGGCGATGTGAACTCGACGCTGGCCTGCTCCATCGTGGCCAAGAAGGCCGGCATCCCGGTGGCCCATGTGGAGGCCGGCCTGCGCAGCGGCGACATGTCCATGCCCGAGGAGATCAACCGCCTCGTCACCGACTCCATCAGCGACTGGTTCTTCGTCACCGAGCCCAGCGGCTACCGCCATCTGCAGCAGGAGGGCAAGGACATGAGCGCCGTCTGGGACGTGGGCCATGTGATGGTCGACAACGTGCTCTACCAGGCCGAGAAGCTCAAGAGCCAGGACACCTCGGGCCTGGAGAGCGACGCCTACAAGCGCGGCCACCCCCGCTATGGCGTGGTGACCCTGCACCGCCCCAGCAATGTGGACAGCGCCGCGGCGCTGGAGAACGTGGCCACGGTGCTGCGCCGCGTCGGCCAGGAGCTGCCGCTGGTGTTCCCGGTGCATCCGCGCACGCGCGCCAATATCGAGAAGTTCGGCATCGACCTGGGCCCGGGCGTCACCCTGATGGGCCCGCAGGCCTATATGAGCTTTCTGCACCTGTGGAAGGACGCCGTGGTGGTGCTCACCGACAGCGGCGGCCTGCAGGAGGAGACCACCGCCCTGGGCGTGCCCTGCGTCACCATCCGCGAGAACACCGAGCGCCCCGTCACCGTCGATGAAGGCAGCAATGTGCTGGCCGGCACCGACCCTGCCAACGTCATCAAGTACGCGCTCGAGGCGATTGCCGGCAACGGCAAGAAGGGCCGCCGGCCGCTGCTGTGGGATGGCAAGGCGGCGGAGCGCACGGTGCAGATCCTGGCCGGAAAATTGCTGACATGAGCCGTCCGCGCATCCAGATGATGGGCTGCACCGTGGACAACCTGTCCATGGAAGAGACCCTGCAGACCATCGAGGGCTTCATCGCCAGCGGCCGGCCGCATCAGCATGTGGTGGTCAATGTCGACAAGCTCGTGAAGGCGCAGAAGGACCCCGAGCTGCGCCAGATCATCAACGACTGCGCCCTCATCAACGCCGATGGCATGCCCGTCGTGTGGGCCTCGCGCCTGCTGGGCAAGCCGCTCAAGGAGCGCGTGGCCGGCGTGGACCTGTTCGAGGCGCTGATGCGGCGCGCTGCCGAGAAAGGCTGGCGCGTCTACCTGCTGGGCGCCAAGGAAGAGATCGTGTCCAGGGTGCGCGACATCTACGCCAGCAAGTACCCCGCGCTGGTGTTCGCCGGCTACCGCAACGGCTACTGGAAGCCCGAGCAGGAGGCCGGCATCGTCGACGAGATCGCCGCCGCCAAGGCCGACCTGCTGTTCGTCGCCATCAGCTCGCCCAAGAAGGAACAATTCCTGGGCGCCTACCAGGCCCGCATGAAGATCCCCTTCGCGATGGGCGTGGGTGGCACCTTCGACGTGGCGGCCGGCAAGGTCAAGCGCGCACCGGTATGGATGCAGAAATCCGGGCTTGAGTGGTTCTACCGCTTTCTGCAGGAGCCGCGCCGCATGTTCCGGCGCTACTTCATCGAGGACATGGCGTTTCTGGGGCTGATGCTGAAGGAGTGGCGCGGACGTTAAGAATTGCCGAACGCGCGCTGCCGCACGCGTTCTAGGGGCTGTTCACTGCCGACAAAGACTTCCAAAGCGCTGGTCTGCCGCGACAATCGGGGTCGGCTGTCAGCCTGTGCTGGCGCCATCAGGTGCGCGCTGCAGTTACGCGCAAGGAAGTTTGCATGCCAGTCACGTCCAACACCACCGCCCGCCTGTGTGCCTTCGTCACCGTCATGTTGGTGACGGCGTGCCAGCAGACCAAGCCCCCCCCCTCCGAACAAGAGTTGCTGACGAGCCACCCGCCGGCCGCGGGAGTCGACAACTGCTCAGCGCTGGTACCTGATTGGTTGGACAAGATGGCGGCCCAGGAGCGGCGCATCCTGCCCGCTGACTGCAAGCTGCTTAGCGATGCATCGCTGTTTTCATGGGGCGAGCCCCGTGACCGGATGACCACCCAAGGTTGGAGCTTCTTCGTGAAGCTACGTGGGGGCAGTGTCATAGTCAGCCGCAACAACATCACCGGCCCGCGCTACCTACTGGATCTGCAGCTGCAGGCCGGCGACTATGAATGGTCGGTCAGCTACGTCAATAACCGGGGCATCACGGTGCCCAGCAATTGGCGACGCTTCAGTGTAGCTGCTGCCGCACCCAGCAGTTCAGCCCTGGCCGCACGAGCGGAAACGCTCAGCAATGCCAAGCCGATGCCCGACGGCAACTCACAGGCACTGGCTGCTGCCGCAAAGCCCCGGCCGCGCATCGTGCCGAGCGGTAGCAGCTACTCCGCCATTGCAGCCGCCGCGCGAGGTGCAGAGCATCTCCCGGTGCTGAACAAGCTGCGCGGCCTGTCGCAGTACAACCTCACGCGCGCGATTCCAGCCGCCCCAAGCACGCCGTCCACAGCCGCAGAGCTTGCCAAGGTCCAAGGCGACCGAGCGATCTGGCAGACCGCCCGGGGCGAACGCGAATACATCGAGATGCTGGCCCTGATTGGCCGACTGGATGGCAACGCCGCCATGATTGCCAACGCGAAACAGCGCGTCCTGGGGCTGGCGAGTTGGGCTCCCACTGGCGTGAGCAGCGAAGCATCCAATGTTCAGGCCAATCGAGAAATCTACCTGGCACTGGCGATTGGCATCGACATGCTCTGGTCCGAGCTGAATAGCGCCGAAAGATCCGCCGTGACGGCGGCGTTGCGAAGTCGACTTCTTCAGGCAGCCGAAGGCCTGAAGGTGCTCGATCGAGACCCTTACGACGGGCATGGAATCAACGATGTGCGTTGGTTCCACCAAGCTCTGCTGCTGGCTGTCGGCCTGCCTGGTTTTCCGGAGGCGCAGACATTGCTGCCCCGCGCCTGGGAACTCAGCCTGTTCACCCTCGGCGCCTGGGGCGGCGAGGATGGCAGCTTTGGCAACGGCATTGCCTACGGCTGGTACTCCTTTGTCACCGCGGTGCCCTACGTCGCTGCCATGCGCACGATCACTGGCGTCGACCTCTACCAGCTCGAGTCCCTGCGCCGCGCCGGAGAGCAGCTGATCGCGTTCACGGCTCCCAATATCAAGCAGCCTAGCGCTTTTGGCGACGAAACCGAGACCGAAGAGCTGTATGCCTACTACAGCTCCAGCTACTACCGCCTGCATGCCCAGATGACACGCAGTGCCCAGGATGCCTGGTACTGGCAGGCAAACCCCAGCAGCGTCAGCGCGCCCAGCAATGCCCTGATCTGGCAGCTCTTGCTGCTGGGCGCCGACAGCAGCCCGCTACCCAAGCCGCAGGCACCCAGCCAAAACGCATGGTTCTTCCCCGACGCCGGTCTCGCGGCCATGCACGTGAACACCGCTCAAAGCGCCCGGACCAGCCTGTTCTTCCGGTCCAGCCACTTTGGCGCGTACAACCATTCACATGCCGATCAGAACTCGGTCGTCTATGTCTCGCAAGGCAAGCCGCTGCTGGTCAGTTCCGGCTACTACCCCTACTACAACTCACCGCACCACAGGACGGTGACCCGTGCGACCCGCTACAAGAACGCGCTGACGTTTGACGGCGGCATCGGCCAGAGCGAGAACCTGTCGGCCGCAACGCGGCCGTCCGAGCCGGTCCACAGCATGGACACCGCCGGCGAATTGATCCGGATGGAAACACGCGGCGCGATTTCGTTGGTAACCGGCGATGCCACTGCCGCATACCGGGGCTACAGCACACAGAACTACACCTGGACGCCCCTGCTCAGTAACGCCGTGCGCACCGTTGTGATGGACCGCGCGAGCGGCATCACCCTGATTTACGACTGGGCCACGAGCACCAGCCCGCGCCAGTGGGAACTGAACTATCACTCGCCCAGTCCGTTCACTGCTGATGCCAGCACCGTGAAGGCCAGCAATGGGACGGCTTCTGTCTGCCTGGATCGCTACGGACCCGCCAGCAGCTTTGCACAGACCAGTGACTGGCAGATAGCGCCCGAAGTCGCGCGCCCCGCGCAGTCGCATGGCCGCTTCACAATGCTGTCCCGCAGCACCGAGTTGGCTCACTTGACCGTGCTGCGCGACAGCTGCAAGCTGGCGCCAGTCCAGGTCAGCCAGCAAGGCACACGAATCGGAGTTGTGATCGGCAACCAGGCCTACAACTTCGACAAGCGCCAGACCACCCTGCCGCCCTGAGGCCGTTGCTGTGGCTTGACCCGAGCCGCCGTGCGCTTCAGCATTTCGGCCGCCGCAGCACAAAGCGATGCTTGCCGTTGGCCTGAATCAGATACGGCTGGTTGAACTCGAAGCGCATCTCGGGGAAGCGCAGCGAAGCCCTGATTCGCTCCAGGTACGGCGCGGCCAAAGCCTGCTGCTCGCTCGCCGTCAGGGCCGCACCATGCACGTTGATCACCAACGCTGTCGCGTCGAAGACGATCTGGAAGGACTGGATCCGGGGGTCCTCGCGGAACATGTGCGTGAAGAACTCGGAATGCACCGATGCGCCCTGGGGATCGCTCACCATGTCGTTCTGCCGCCCGACCACCTCGTCGATCAGCGGCAGCCCTCGACCGCAAGGGCAGATGCGGCCGGACATTCGGACAAGATCGCCGGTGTCGTAGCGCGGCATGAACATTGCCCGGTTCGACATGTCGGTGGAGATCAATCGCCCCCCCTCCAGCACCTCGGAATGGCTGCGCGTGGATAGCAGGTGGAAGCCATTTCTATGCTCGCACTCGAAGGCTGAGACGCCTGCATCGTTGCAGCCATACTGGCTGTAGCAAGGAACCCCGAACGCGGCCTCAATATCAGCACGCATCTGCGGCGTTAGCATCTCTGCCGTACAGACCACCGCCCGCAAACGCGTTTTCAGCGTGCCGCCACCATCCAGTGCATGTCTCGCCAGCCGGTGAATCGCCGAGGCATAGCCGTACAGCAAGCTGAACCCCTGCGTCTTCAGTGCATCAGCGTAGGTGGACATCTGCGCCGCCGACAGATCGAAAGCCGACATCACCGTCACGTTGAGCAACTGATAGTAGATGCGCTGCTTGTAACCCGTCCCGAACAGCGATGAACCCGCCAGGAAAGCCACGCGGTCGCCAAGTCGATAGCCGGCAGCCTCCCAGGCAAGGAACAGGCCCGCCCACAAATAGGACTGCGACAGCGCCCCCGTGTAGTACACCAACGGTTCGCCAGTTGATCCGCCGGTCTTCTTCCGCACCGGCTTGCCCTTGTAGTGGCGATTCATCAAGGCTTCCCTGTGCTTGTTGATGAACTGCTTGTCGAGCACCGGCAAGTCCTGGAAGCGCGCCACATCTGCAAACATCGGCACCTCACGGCGCAACTCGGCGAAGTACTGCGCCAACGCCTGAGCCGAGCGCTCCGCCAAGGCCTGGGGCGACTCATATTGCCAGCGGCGCAGCGAGGCCAGCAAACCGACGGAGTCAGTCCCTCGGGCCAGGTCAATCAGCCTGTAACGCAGATCACCGAACATCGCATTCCCCTCTCATGCCTTGATGGCCAGCGACTGGTACAGCTCGCGCAGCGCCGCGCATGCGTCGGGGGCGCGGTGTCGCTGTATCACGCGCCGACGCGCTGACGCGACGAGCCTGGCACGCCGCGTGTCATCGTCCCAGATGCTCAACAAAGCCTGCGCCAGTTGCTCCGGCTCGCCGGCTTCGACCAACAAGCCGTCAACGCCATCGACCATCATGTCCGGTATGCCGCCGACCTTGGTGCTGACCACGGCAGCACCGGAGGCCATAGCTTCGAGCAGCACCATCGGCTGGGACTCCAGATGCGATGCAAGTGCAAGCACACGAGCCCGCCTCAGCAAGGCAGCTTTTTCAGCAGCTCCTACCCAGCCCAACAGGACCACGGAGTCGCCCAAGCCCGCCTCTGCCGCCATGGCCTGCAAATGCATGTGCAGCGGCCCCATTCCACCGATGAGTAGCTTGGCCTTTGGATCGTGCCGGTGCAACGCCCCAAATGCAGCCAGCAGGTCGTCCAGGCCCTTCGCGGGCAGCAGTGCGCCAAGGTAAAGCAGCAGCGGCTCGCGAGGATGAGCATCGGGCTCGTCGTCGGCAAACAGGTCAGCCGGCACGGGGTTGGGCCACCATCGCACCGGCACATCCGGGGCAATCGTCTTCAGCCAGTCAGCCACGGGCGAGGACAGGCAAAGGATTTCGTGGCTGCATCGAATCGTCCGCAAAGCCACTGCCCTGCGACGCGCTGGCAGCGACTCGATGAAGGCCTGGAAACCGCCGCCATGCAGATGGAAAACAACACGCCGGCCAGCCCAGCGGGCCATCCAGATGAACACCGCCTTGCGCCAGAAGCTGGCATGTGAGGACACGTGCACATGCAGCACCGCGCCATGCCCGCGCAGCAGCAGGCCCGTGTACTGCCATGCTGCCGAGGCCGCCATGTTCAGCTTGGCCCAGCGTGAGCGCGCACTGTAGCTCTCCAGCAGCCGCACATCACCCGCGGCGAACAAACCGGCATCTTTGTAAACGCCGATGACGCTGGCCACCCCGCCCTGAGCCGTCGGGCCTGGCCCGACCATCACGCACAACGGTGCTACCGCCACCTCTTCGCGCCGCATGGCTGGGCTCCTCGCTAGGTTTGTGAGCTGGCACGGCCCGGCAGGATTCGAGCCGGCACACCCACTGCGGTAGCGCCATCGGGCACATCGCAAAGCACCACGGCATTCGCGCCCACCTGCGCGCCACGCCCAATCCGAATCGGGCCAAGAATCTGCGCCCCAGAGCCCAGCAAAACATCGTCTTCAATCCGCGGCGCGCCGGGGATTCCGGCGCGCCCGCCAATGGTCACTTTCGTACCGACGTTGACCCGATCACCGATCACGGCCTGGCGATGGATCACGATCCCCAGGCCTCTGTAGCCGAGCACCACATCGCGGCCGATCTGCGCGGACGGCGGGAGCACGGTGGCGAAGAAGATCCGGTTGAGGCTGTAAAGCAGCCAAGGCAAGAAGGACTCCCGTCGCAAATGGCACCAGCGCGCCAGTCTGTACAAAGCAATCACGCATCACCCCCTGTTTTCCTCGATCCCATCGTCGCCTTGAGCACCGCGACCGCCGTTGCATCCAATGGGCGTAACAGCGCCAAGCCCGCGGCAGCGAGCCCGAAGGCGATGGCGGCGTAGGCCAGCAGCGTCGGCCAGCCCGGATGCTCGGGCTCCGGCAGCAGACTGGCCAGCAAGCTGGCGAGTACGGTAGCGCTTGCGACGCGGGCAAGCGGCTTGAGGGGTGCCGCGTAGGGCACGCCTGCCCGCATGAGCGTACGCATCGCCACAAGTCCGAAAACCAGCTCGCCGACCAGCATTGCCGCCGGCACCGTCCACACGGGCGAGTGCTGCAACAGCAGCGCCAGCACCACCGCCGGAACACCGAGCATCACGCCGCTGCCTTTGCTGATCGCTTGTGGGCAGCCCACCGTGTTGGCAACGAACTCAAGCATGCGCCTGTGGCTGAACAGCGCAGCGCCGACCAGCAACAATGCCAGCACCGGCGCGCTCCCCTCATAGCGGCCGCCGCCCAGCACCCGCACGACCAAGCCCCCCTGCCCGGCCACCAGCGCCAACAGCGGCGCCAGCACCAGCAGGCTGACGGTCAGGAGCAGACTGACCTGGCGATTCAGGGCCGCAAAGTCCCGCGCCGCCACATAGCGTGCCACCAGCGCCGGCCGGACGAAGCCAAGCAGCAGCTCAGCCGGAAGAAAGCGCAGCACCTGGTCGGCCAACGAACGGGCAAAACCGTAGATGGCAGCGGCATCCACACCGGCCAGGCGTGTCACCAGCAAGGTCAGCACCTGCGGACGCGCCGGAATATTCAGCAGGAAGCTCAAATAGCTGTTGACCGCCAGCGTCCACAGCTCACGGCGCGGCGGCGGCGCCCAGGGTTCGGCACTTGTGGGCACGGCTTCGCGCCTTGCCGCAGCGAGCGCCAGGCCAAGGCCGACGGCCGCGACGGCCAGGCCCACGGCCGCAGCTGTCAGCTCGATGCGCGCAACCTGCTCGAGCTCGGCCTGGCCCGAGCCGAAGAGCAGGAGGCCGCAAGCGCCCACCCAGACCAGATGGCGCAACACCAGCGCAATCTGCGCGCGGCCCTGCAGCAGCAACTGGCTCAGCATCTGATCACGCAAGACCCGGCTGGCCCCCTCGATCAGCAGGTAGGCAGCGTAAATGCGAAGCGCCGCTTCAGCCCCACCGATGCCGATCAAGCCGGCAAGCCGTGGCGCCACCAGCCAGACCACCAGCGCAACCGCGGCAATCAGCAGCAGCTGCAAGCCGCACAGGCGCAGGACAAAGCGCGCCAGGCGAGCCCCGCCCGCATGCACACGGTACTCGGGCACATAGCGGGTGCTGACCCAGTCAAGCCCGAAGCTAGCAAGATTGAGCGCGAGTTCGACCACGGCCAGCAGCGCGATGTAGCGGCCAAAGGCCTGCGTCTGCAGCAGGCGCGCGACCACCAGGAAGCCGACGAAGCTGAGCAGCGCGCTCGACGCCTTGCCCCAGAGGAAATGCGCCACGCCGCGTCTGAGCCGCTGCGTCGAGTAGTGGTCAGCCATCGCCCGCTACTTGTGCGATAGGGTGCGCCGCAGCACGGCCGCCACCTGCGCGGCCAGCGCGGCGTAGCTGCGCCTGGCCCGCACCAGGGCCTGGCCCGCCAACGCGACCGACTGATGGTGGGCGGGTCTTTCCAGCATGTCCTGCATGGCGTCGGCAAAGCCATCGGCCGTCAGCGGTGCGCAGACTCCACCGGCGGCCCGCAACAGCAGGGCCTGATCCGGCTGGTCATTGGCAACGACTGGCAGACCCAGATGGAAATACTCAACCACCTTCGTCGGCGAGCCTAGCTCTAGCAGTTCAGTGCGAGGCACGGGCGAGAGCCCCGCTACCGCGCCAGCAGCTCTGCGAAGACCGTCAACACCCGCCAACCACCCCGTGATCTCCACACAGGATTGCAGCCCCATTTCCGCGATCTGCTCCCGCAACCAGCGACGATCGGACTCCTCTTCCGCGTCGCCCACCAACAGCAGCCGAGCACGGACTCCACGAGCCCGCAACTTGGCCAGAGCTTCTAGCATTAGCTCTGGCCGTCTGATCCGATTGAGCGTGCCCAGGTAGGCAAACATTGGCTCAGCAGTTGCGCTTGGATCAGGGCGAAGACTGCCGATATCCGGCATGGCCTCGGTATCGACCCCCATCGGCACCGCGGAGAGCCGAGCGGCTGGCAGGCCCTTGGCGACGAGCTCGGCCAGCATGACATCGCTCTGAGCAAAGACATGATCGGCGCGCGGCAGCACCACGCGATACAAGAGCCAGCGCAACAGGGTGGCCCGCGTCTTGGCGCTGAGCCAGCGCAACAGCCCAACGTTCAGCCCTCGATCGCGCGCAAACACCGCCCAGGCCTCGACCATCGGGAACGACATCCAGTACATGAAGGGGATGCCGGCGAGCCGTGCTGCCAGCAGGCCGAGCAATGCACCCAGGGATTTGTCTCTGACGATGATCGCGTGATAGCCGCGCTGCGCCAGCCAAAGCATGCGCAGATCACCGGCCACGCTGAGCAGGTGCCTCTTCGCCCCTTTGGACGGGCCTGGCAGGGTCAGGCACTCCCCGCCCCCCCAGGTGGGAGCCTCGGCAACATGGTGCAGGGTTACCAGGTCGGAGCGAATCCCCAGGCGCGGCAGGTATTTGCCGAACAGCACCGCAACGTCAGCCCTGAAGCACGGGTGTGTCTCAGCAATCGAGTAGAGGATGCGAAGGCTTGCGGTATCGACATCAGGCATGGCTGTGAACTGGCTGGCCGCCAGTCGGCCGACGCAACAATACCGCAGCTCCAAGCAGCAGCATGTAGAGCGTGGAGTGGCTGGGTAGCGTGGTCGCCGAGTTGCCCATAAACGTAAGGAGCAGGTTCATCAGGAGCCCGACCAGCACTGCAACGGCCAGGCTGCGCTGCAGGCTTGGTTGGCTGCGCAGCGCTACACGCATCATGGCCCAGGCGGCGCCCAGATTGAACAGCAAGAAGCCCAGCAGGCCAATGACGCCATAGTCCCACAGCAGGCTGGACAGCGTGGTAAAGGCAATGGCCAGACCGTAATAGTGCATCGCCAACTGCCCCGGAACCAGCGCGCCATCGCCGCTGTACGAGGAACCCGGGCCGTGCCCCAGCAACAAGCCAAGCGGGTCGCCCGCATGCTGCTGGCTCCACCAGAAGGTGAACACCGTTGTGCGGTTGAGGTTGTTGGCGCTGTGGTAGCCGGCCTTGCCAAAGTTGTAGGAAACGATGCTGTCAAACACCGCCGACAAGGACTGGCCCGCCTTTGCACTGATCACGAGATACAGGAGCCCGAGCGCCAGGGTACCCAGCAAGCCAAGCAGCAGCAGGCCGATCGTGCGGATCGGATTGCGCCTGAAGTCCAGCATCAAAACGCAGAAGAAGACCATAGGCAAAAAGGCGACGACAACCTTGGTCTCACCCAGGGCCAGCGGCGCCAGCAGCAGCACAGAGGCGAGCCCGGCGCGCACGCCACTCAACTTGCCATCCAGCCACAAGCGGAACACAAACGCGAAGATGATCAGGACGAAAAATACCAGCACCGAACTCGAGCCCCCGCCGGTAAAGCTTGACTCGAAGGTGCCGGACACCGCGTCAATCGCTACCACCCCGCCGCCCATACCTACCCGCTGTGGCACCACCAAGATGCGCTGATAGATGGCAAAGAACACTTGCACGAGCCCAAGCCCGATAACGAACTTCAGAATCCCCTGGTAGGTCTGCTGCGGCAACGCAAGCATGGCAAGACAGGCAAAAACACCCCAGTACTGGAAGTAGCGTTTGAAGCCCGCCAGGAATTCCCAGATGGATATCTGATTGATCACCGCGCCGGCAATCGCGTATGCGGGAAAAAGCAACGCCAGCCACGCCCACCATGGCAGATGCGCACGCGGGCCATGCCGCATCAGACCCGCCACGATGGTGGATGCGAACAACAAGAACCCCAGCATGGAGAACAGCCAGTTGGCCTTGTTCAGGCCGGGCAAAAACTGCGCAATCATGCCGCCAATGAACAAGGTTCCAGCAAGTACGAGCCAGAGCGTGACGGCCGGGAAGCCCAGCAGCCCGAAGCCGAGAAATGCACCGACCACCAGCCCGATCAGGATTGGATTCAGGGTGGTAGCAAGCAAGCCCAGGAACACGGCAAGCACGCAGGCGGCAACGGGCACCAGCAGTTGCGCACCTTGAAAGCGCCGGTGGCGATTGCTGACCAGCCCCGCCCGCTCGCGCTTGGGGGACAAGAGGTTCGGTAGCCTGAAGCGGTTGGCGATCATGGATCAGCTGAAAGTGCCTAGCACACGCGGTTTGAACGCCGGAGGAATCGCCTGGGCCATTTCGTTGGCGAACTCAGCCTGCCTTTGCTGCGCGGCCCGTGTATCACGATCGATACTGGAGATGCGCACCAACATGCCATCGGGAATCAGGCCCTTCAGTCCAAAGCGGATTTGAATGAGTTTCTGCTGGCTGCGCGACGCTGCGACTCGGTCGCCAATCGTGATCCAGTAGGTGACGGGCTCATATCTGGAACCGAGCCTGGTTTCCAGCCGATGCACGGGCACGGCACGGCCATCAGCGTTCAAAACGGCCGCTTCGTTGCTGGAAACCTGGAAGCCCTGGGCTGGGTAGCAGGTCTCGGGCAAGTGAATGCTCATGCCGTCCGACTGGTCGCCCCCGTAGGCAACAGAGAGCATGATCCGATAGCCGTCCGCGTCGACATAAGTCCTGCTCAAAACTTGGTTGTAAATCGCGTCGAGCTTCGCCTGCACATCCGGGGCTGGAAGAATCACCGGCGTGTTGGCGTCAATCTGCCAGCGTCCGAAATGCTTCGGAAACACGGCTTCAAGGTCAATGCGCGCGCCCTGGTCGGCAAGCTTGATATGCGGCTTGCCTGCGCGTGCGAGCGCCGCCGTACCCACCATCAGGCCGAATGCCAGCAGCGCCTGTCTACGCGTCTGATTCATGCCCGCTCTCCATTGCGTGCGCCAGCCTGTGCTGGCATGAACATGCCCAGCAGCTTGTCAGTGGCAAGCATCAGGGCGAGCGCAACCATGAACAGCACCATACCCGCGAAGCCGTGCACAAAGCCCTGCCCAGCCGCGTCGCCAAAATGGAACGTCACCAGCACAAGAATCATCACGCGAATGACGTTGGCGGCAAAGGAGATGGGCACGATCAACAAGGCCAAGGCAATGTTGCGCGCTGCAGCGGTATAGCGCATCAAGTTCATGTACAGGAGCCCAAGCGCCTCCAGCGTGAACATCGAATTCAAACCCGCGCAGGCATCCGCAACCAGCAGCTGGTAGGGCCCAACCGACAGAATCACACCGCTGCGCGCAACCGGATAGCCGGTCTTGTAGAGAATCAGCTCGGCAACCGTGGAAACAGCCGACTTCAGGGGCCCTGTGACCGCGGCGACCAAAGGGCCGGGCAAGGGAATCATGAACAGCATGAAGAACAGCGAGAACCACACCATGCGCAGTGCCTCGATGCCTTTGAAGAGCACAAAGAGCCCCGCCACCAGAAATATCTGCGAGGCCACCTCAGCCATCACGATGGACTGGGTGCGCCCAAAGGCATACATCAGCAAGCCCAGCGCGATGAGCAGCCAAGCCAGGCCGCGCATTGGCGCTGGCGCCAACTCCGCCAACTCATGCCGTTTGTTGAACAACAGCCAGAGACTGACCGCCAGGATGATGGGGCCATGCCCCTGCTCGTCCGTCGCCCAGATCGTCTGGGCAAGATCCCAGTACGTGGGGATGTACAACAGGCACAGACCCGCAAGCAGCGCGACCAGCGCCATCGGATCGGCGCCTGCTGGCATCCAGTTCCGGCCAGTCGCTGACTTTTCCATTTGCTGATCGAGGCGCGAGACAGACGCCACGCTCAGAATTCATTGACGATCACACCGGCCACTCGCGCGGGTGTGCCGGTCAGCGTGGCGATCAGATCCTGAAGTGCGGACATGCGAGAGGAATTCTTGCGCGCGACAACCAATGCGTTGCCGCATCGCGCGGCGATGACAGAGGCATCGGATCCCAGCGTTGCAGCAGGTGTATCCACAACCACATGATCAAACTTGGCAACGAGCTCCCGTATCAGCAGGCCGAACGCTGGGCGCTCGACCAACTCGACGGGATTTGGTGGCGTAATGCCCACCGGCAGAATGAACAGACTCGGCACACCCGCCACCTGCTGCACCACTTGAGCCTCGGCACGCCCCGACAAGATCCCTGACAAACCAGCGTCGTTGCGCACATTGAAAACGTCATGCTGCCGCGGCGCGCGCAGGTCAGCATCAACCAGCAGCGTGCGCCCACCCAGTTGTGCCAGCGTCACCGCGAGATTGGCAGCAAAGTAGGTTTTGCCGTCACCAGAGTCCGGGCTTACCACGGCCAAGGCACGGCGTGGCGCATCGGCCTCACCAAATACCCGCATCATGACTTGACTGCGAATGGCTCGGAAAGCCTCCGCCTGCAACGAGAACGGCTGATTCAACGCCACCAGTTCAGGACTGAGCTTGCGCTGCTCTTCTGCTGCGTAGGGGTAGTGAAACTGCTGTGCCAGGGCAAACAGCACGTCATCCGTGCTGGCAAAGCCAAGGGCAATCGCCGCCTCACCGAATCGCACGCCGGTCTTGCGCTGGTGCGCAAGAATCTGCTCGACCTGTTCAGCCGTCAGATTGCGCGTCTCGCTGATGATCGCGCCGATAGAGCGGTCTTGAACGGCGGCCGACGTGCCCCCGCTATGTTCTTTGGTCACGTCTTGCACGTTGGGGTCCTCGGAGATCGACATCAGATAGCCTTTCGCGGGCCAGGCAGGCTGGTAACCAAGCGCTGTTGGACTGCCAACGCCGCCTTGCTGGCGTGCGCCCCCCCTGCGCCGGCCTTGGGCATCACGCCCAGGACTGGCAAGCCGAGACCCTGAGTGATGTCGTCGAAACCGCGGACACGACGATCCAGCATCTCCATCACCAACGCGACGCCAACGGCAAGCATTGCACCCAGCACGATGGACAGGAGCAGGTTGAGGAACACACGCGGCGACGAGTGCTCGTTCGGCGGCACTGCCTGCGTCAGCACATTGACATTGCTTTGCGTGGTCTGGCTTTCAAGGCTGGTCTGATTGAAGCGCGTCATCACCGCCTCGTAGGCGCGCTGAGCATTCTCCACATCGCGCACAAGCACCGTGCCCTCATCACGTACGGCCTTTAGTTGCAGCAACTTGGTACGTTGCGATTCAAGCTCAGCCCGGACCTGCGATTCGCGTTGACGGTTGATGGTGTTCGTCACGCCCACACCACCCGTCACGCGAGCCACTTCGGCCTCCATCCGGGCCCGCAGTTCCTTGATATTGGCCTTGATCTCGACGACCTGCGGATGGTTGTCACCAAGCCGCGCATTGAGCTCCTGCAAGCGAGCCTCTTGCCGCGACACATCAGCCTTCAGAGCGCTCACCACGGGATTGTTGAGGACCTCCTGTAGCTTGTCGCCAGAGCTGCCAGCGGCCTGGGATTGACGGCTGCCTGACTCAGCTGCGAGCGCCTGCAGGGCCACGAGCTGCGACGAAATTTCGTTCAGTCGTGCAGTCTCCACGTCCAGGCGCTCATCGGCGGCAATCAGCCCGTTCTCTTTCTGGAAGGCACTCAATTTCGCCTGCGCACGCTCAAGCGTTTCGCGTGCTTCTTTGGCGCGGACCTCAAAGAAGCTTGTGTACTGCTTGGCAGGATCAACACGCAGCTCCAAGGAGGTTTCGAGATAGGCCTGGACAAACGCATTTGCGAGGCCAGCGGCAAAGCGCGGGTCAGGCGCCGTGTACGCCACGGTGATCACGTTGGACTCGCGGGCGGGCTTGATGTCGAGCTTCTTCTTGAACGTCTCGATCAACCACAGCTCGATATCCCCCTCAGTCTTGCCTTCGTCTTCCCACTGCTGGCGAATCTGAGGGTTCTCGACAAGCTTCAGGTTTCGCACAACCCGGCGCGCCACGCGATCGCTCGCAATGATGTCCACTTGCGTTGCCATGAAGGCAGGCGAAGTCACTCCGCCAAACGCCATGATGGAAACCGGATCTGGCTTGACGTCGACAACCACGCTGGCACTTGCGGTGTATTGCTTGGGCACCAGCAGGCTGATAGTAAGGGTCGTCAATACTGTCAAACCGAGGACCAACAAAGCCACCCAGCGACGAGCCCGCAGGATCGAGAAAAACTGACTGAAATTCATGGTCGTCGATCCTTAGAACAAGCTCTCTTTGACGTACACCACGTCACCATCCTTCAGCTGCTCGTCCATCGCCGGCTGAATGACCTGGACCTTGCCGTCGCTGCCCTTGCGGTGCACGCGGATGCCCTTCTCGGTGCCGCGCTGGTTGATGCCGCCGCCGGTGGCCAGGCTCTGCATCAGGGTCATGCCGCGCTCCAGCCGCATCGGGCCGGGGCGCTGCACCTCGCCGTAGATGTAGACCATCGGGGCGCGGTCGACCCACAGCACGTCGCCGTTCTGGATCACCACGTCCTGGCCGCGGCCGCCGGGGGCGAAGATGGCGGGCAGGTCGATCTCGGTGCGGTAGGGCTGGCCGTTGCGGGTGCCGGTCAGCACCAGGGTCTCGCCGCCGGTGCCGGCCACGCCGCCGGCATTGGCCAGCAGGTCGGTCAGGCGCGTGTCGGCCAGCTCCAGCGGGTAGCGGCCGGGGCGGTTCACCTGGCCCAGCACGCTGGCCTGGTTGCCCTTGACCTGCAGCACCACGATGGTGACCTGCGGGTTCTTGACGAAGTTGCCCTTGCGCAGGCCGTCGGCGATCAGCGCCTCGGCCTGGGTGACCGAGAGGCCACCGATGCGGATGGTGCCCAGCAGCGGGAAGGTCAGCACGCCGGCCTCGGAGACGCGCGTCTCGAGGGTCAGGTCTTGATTCTGGTAGACGCTGATGCGCAGCACGTCACCGGAGCCCAGGCGGTATTCGGCCGTGGCGGTGGTGGCGGCCTGCGCGAGCGCGCTGCCGGCAGAAAAAACGCCGGTCGACAAGGCGCCGACCAGCGCGAGGCATGCGCCGAGGCGCTGCGTGTGCTTGAGGTTGCTGGCGATCATTTCTTCAGGCCCATTCCCTTGGAGATGGCGGAGGCATCCAGGCCGCTGGCGGCCGGTGCGGGTGCGGGCGCTGCGACGGAGGCCGCCGGCGTGGCCTCGGCGGCCGGGGCCGCGCCGGGCGCGCCCTCGGCAAACTTGCCGACGTACTCGATCTTGGCGGCCTCGCGCAGGGCCTTCATGTCCTTCTGCACCAGCTCGCTCTTGCGCTGGTTGGTGAGGAACTGCTCGATCGCGGGGCGGGCCTGGTCCTCGCCGACCGGCTGGCTGCGCGAGCCCACCAGGAACAGCACCTGCAGGCCGTTGGGGCCCTGGCTGATGACGGAGTCGCCGTCCTTCATCGCGGCGATGCGGTCGAGGCTGGCGAGCGGCAGCTGCTCGGCGGCGCGCACGGCCTGGTTGCCGGTGAAGCGGAATTCGTTGGCCTTCAGGAACTCGACGAACTCGCCCATGTTCTTGGCGGCCTGCAGCTTGTTGCGCAGGGTCTCGAGCTGATCGGGCTTGGCCTCGATGGCGATTTCCTGCAGGCTGTAGAGGCGGCGCTCCTTGAAGAGCGCGGGCTTGGCGCTGTAGTAGGCGGCGATCTCTTCGGCGGTGGGCTTGGCCACCGCCTCACCGGTGCGCTCGACATAGGCGCGGGCCAGGATCTCGCGCTTGGCGGCCTCGATCTGCTGCACCACGCGGGGGTCGCGATCGAGCTTGAGGTCCTGTGCCTTCTGCACCGCCAGCTCCTGCTCGATCAGGCGCTCCAGCACCTGGCGCGAGGCGGCTTCGGCCTGCTCGGGCTTGAGGCCTTGCTGGCGCTGCAGCACGAAGTTGATTTGATGAACGGTGATCTCTTCCTTGTTCACCTTGGCGGCGGTCTGGGAGGCCTTGTCGCCGCCCTTCTTGTCGCCGCAGCCGGCCAGCACCAGCGTGAGGGCGGCCGCTGCGATCACGGCCACGCGCAGACCCGCCGCGCCCTGCTTCTTCATCATCAAGTTCATTGCTTTGACTTTCTGTATTCCAAAGGACCCAGAGCCACCAACATCACAGTGATCATCGCTGTGCCCGGCTCTCCCCAACCCTGCACGGCCGCCCGCGCACAAGCGCAGGCAGCACCCGGTCCGTCTTCGGCCAGCGAGTGTAGCTTTGCGAAATGACAGTTGACCCCCCTAAGGCGTCACTGCGTTGCGAAAAGCAGCGGCTCGCCCGCAGGCGCAAGACGTGACCCCCTGCCAGCGCAGGGATAGCGCAAACCATAGCCCCAATTGGGGCGCGCGAGCGGCTCGTTGGCGCTCAAACGCGGGGGGAAGAAACCCTAGGAAGCGAGGCTCAGCCTCGGCGCATGTAGGCGCCAAGGCCTTCGTGCGGCGTCAGTCAGGCCGCAGGGCCTGCCTTCGGCCCGCACTCAGCATTTGATGCCGGCGTGCAGCGCGACGATGCCGCCGCTGAGGTTGTGCACGTCCACATGGCCGAAGCCGGCCGTCTTCATCATGGCCTTGAGGGTGGCCTGATCGGGGTGCATGCGGATCGACTCGGCCAGGTAGCGGTAGCTCTCGGCATCGCCGGCGATCCATTGGCCCAGGCGCGGCAGGATCTTGAAGGAGTACCAGTCGTAGGGCTTCTGCAAGGGCTCGGCCACCTTGGAGAACTCCAGCACCAGCAGGCGCCCGCCCGGCTTGAGCACGCGGCACATCTCGGCCAGGGCGCGGTCCTTGTGCGTCATATTGCGCAGGCCGAAGGCCACGCTGACGAGATCGAAGCTGGCGTCCTTGTAGGGCAGCGCCTCGGCATCGCAGAGGTTGGTGGGCAGCACCACGCCCTCGTTGAGCAGGCGGTCGCGGCCCTGGCGCAGCATCGCCTCGTTGATGTCGGTGTGCACCACCATGCCGGTCTCGCCGACCTTGGCGGCGAAGGCCTTGGCGAGGTCGCCGGTGCCGCCGGCGATGTCGAGCGCGCGCTCGCCGGGCTTGAGGTTGGCCACCGCCACGGTGTAGGCCTTCCAGGCGCGGTGCATGCCCATGGACATGAGGTCGTTCATGATGTCGTAGCGCGAGGCCACGGAATCGAACACGCCGCGCACGCGGCTGGCCTTCTCGCGCTCGTCGACGGTCTGGAAGCCGAAATGGGTGCTGCTCATGATGGGGCCTTCAAATATTCGTCAATGGTGATGGCCGCAGCTGCCGCCGTGGGCGGCGGCCCTGCCGGCCATCGGCGCATCGCGCTCCACGCCGGCGGCAGCCAGGCGGGCCTCGTAATCGCGCCAGAGCTGCGCGGCATTGGCGCCCAGCTCGTACAGATAGTCCCAGGAGAAGATGCCGCTGTCGTGGCCGTCGGAGAAACGCGGCTGCACGGCGTAATGGCCCACCGGCTCCAGCGCATCGATGCCCACCTGGCGCTTGCCGGTCTGCAGGGTCTCCTGGCCGGGGCCATGGCCCTTCACCTCGGCCGAGGGGCTGTAGACGCGCATCAGCTCGAAGGGGATGCGAAAGCGCGCGCCATCGTCGAACGCCAC
>Ga0208514_100099_pt1 | contig 84149 bp, 88 predicted proteins | sample LakWasMet70_HOW9_2_FD_183900 | JGI IMG/M metagenome (GOLD analysis project Ga0208514, IMG submission 183900) | Freshwater sediment methanotrophic microbial communities from Lake Washington under simulated oxygen tension - Sediment Metagenome... | ecosystem: Environmental > Aquatic > Freshwater >...
CCCTTTGTTCGCAGTTGGTAGCTACGAACGAAAGGGCTAACACAGCCATGCATGCGCCGTTTTTGGGATTGAAAGTTAACAGCTTCCCAAGCTGTTTACAACAAAAATTTGAGGGGAAGGCTCAGGGTCAGACCCGGTTTTTCGAGAAACATTTCTTGGAAAACCGGGACTGTCCCCGATTTATAATTCTGCTTCCGTCACTCCTCCTCGATGGGAGCACCATGAGCACTTCCGAAGTACGCTGGGCCGACCTGCGCAGCGATACCGTCACCCAGCCCAGCACCGCCATGCGCGACGCCATGTATCGCGCCGAAGTGGGCGACGACGTGTGGGGCGACGATCCGACGGTGAACCGCCTGCAGGCCATGGCGGCCGAGATGTTCGGCTTCGAGGCCGGCCTGTTCGCGCCCTCCGGCACCCAGACCAACCTCATCGCGCTGATGACCCATTGCGGCCGCGGCGACGAATACCTCGTGGGCCAGGAAGCCCACACCTACAAATACGAAGGCGGCGGCGCCGCGGTGCTCGGCTCGATCCAGCCGCAGCCGATCCTGAACCAGCCGGACGGTTCGATCGCGCTGGCCGACATCGACGCCTACATCAAGCCGAACGATCATCACTTCGCGCGCACCCGCGTGCTGGCGCTGGAAAACACCATCGGCGGGCGCGTGCTGCCGGCCGACTACGTGCGCCGTGCCACCGAGCTCGCGCACCTGCGTGGCCTGTCCACCCATCTGGATGGGGCGCGCATCGCCAACGCCGCCGTGAAGCAGGGCGTCAGCCTGCGCGAGGCGGCGGCGGGCTTCGACAGCGTGTCGGTCTGCCTGTCCAAAGGCCTGGGCGCGCCGGTCGGTTCCGTGCTGCTCGGCGGTCGCGGCTTCATCGAACAGGCTAAGCGCTGGCGCAAGATGCTGGGCGGTGGCATGCGCCAGGCCGGTGTGCTCGCTGCCGCCGGCATCTACGCGCTTGAACACAACGTCGCCCGCCTGGCCGAGGACCACGCCAATGCGACGGCGCTGGCGGACGGTTTGCGCGCCATCGGCCTGACGGTGTCCGCGCCGCAGACCAACATCGTTTACGTCGATGTGCCGGCCGAACGTTGCGGCCCCCTGCAGAAAGCGCTGGAGGCAGTGCAGGTGCGCACCAGCATCACGCCGAAGACGCGCTTCGTGACCCACATGGACGTGGACGCGGACGGCATCGCCCGTACCGTGGCAACCTTCCGCAGCTTCTTCGGCGCCTGATGGACGATACGATTCGATTGAACAAGCGCGTCGCCGAGCAGTTCTCCTGCTCGCGCGGCGACGCCGAGGCCTACATCGAAGGCGGCTGGGTGAGCGTCGATGGGGTGGTCGTGGAGGAATCCGGTGCGCGCGTGCGCGCGGACCAGGCGGTGGCGCTGCTGCCGGGTGCTAAGCCAGAGCGGATCGAACCGGTCACCATCGTCCTGCACAAGCCTGCGGGCGTGGCCGCATCCGCCGCGCTCATCACGGCGGCGGGGCAACAGGGCGGACAGCGCTTCCTGCGCCGCCATCTGCACCAGCTGGAACTGGTCGCACCGCTCGACGACAAGGCCGCCGGCATGGCCGTCTTCACCCAGGACTACCGGGTGGCCCGCAAGTTTCGGGAGGAGACGCCGGAGCACGAGCTGCTCGTGGAAGTGACGGGCGCGCTGGTGGACGATGGGCTGGCGCAGCTGAACCAGGGCATGAAGGTGAGCTGGCAGAGCGAAGGCCGGCTGCGCTTCGCTACCAAGGTCTTCAAGCCCGGACTGGTGGAGCGGCTGTGCGCCGCGGTGGGGCTGAAAGTGAAGACCATTCGCCGCATCCGCATCGGCCGCATCCCGCTGGCACAGCTTCCCGTGGGCCAGTGGCGCTTCCTGCATCCCACCGAACGGTTCTGATCCTAGCGCAGCTGGTCTAGAAAGGCGCAGTAGGCGGCGCCCGCCTTGTCCAGAGCGTCGTTATGACCCGCGCCTTCGATCACCAGGAAGCGCTTGCCTGCGGTCGGCGCGGCTTCGAACACGATCCGCCCCAAGGCCGCTGGCGTCACGCGGTCGTCCTGGCCCGCGATGACGAGGGCAGGGCTGCGAAAGCGCGCCGCCGCGCGGGCGTTGTCGATCCCCTGCAGGCCGTCGTCCAGTGCATAGCGCACGAAGGGCTTGGCGTACCACGGCGTGTTCGCCTTGGCCCAATCGAGGGCATTCGTGGCGGTGCTTTCGAGTACCACACCCCTGACTGGGCGCTCCTGCGCCACGCGCGCCGCGATGAAGCTGCCCAGCGACTGTCCATGCACGACGACGCGGCCGGGGAAGCGCGCTTCCACGGCGTCGAACACGGCCAGAGCATCGCCGCTCATGTTGGCAATGGTGGGCTCGCCCTTGCTGCGGCCGTAGCCGCGATAGTCGAACGCCGCGACGTTCACGCCGCAGCGCGCGAACAGCGGCGCCAGCGTTTTCATGTCCTCGTCGATGTGAAACATGTTCCCACCGAAGTAGAGCACCGTCAGGCGCGCGCCCGCGTGTTCGCTCACCACGCCACGCAGGACGCCGCCGTCGCGAGGCTCGATCGTCAGTTCCTGGAATCCCGCCTCGGCAAAGGTCTGCGCCGGCGCGCGCTTGGTCGCCGCGTCGGGGCGAATGAAATTGTGTTCGGTCAGATCGACCTCGGCGCAGCCGGTCAGCAGACCGGCAAGAAGCAGGGGAAGCAGAAGCGGGCGCATGGAATTCCTCTTCGGTTATACTGATTGAAATTCAATCAAAAATTATCGTAAAACGATAATAACATGAAATCAATTTCCTTCGTCCGTGGTTTGCTCGGCTTGTTCCTGTGCAGTCAGCTGGTGTGGTTCATCTTGGTCTGGGTGATCCCAGTCCCCGTGCATGTGGGCCCGGTGGTGATGCGCTTTTCCGCGTCCGGACTCGAACCCGGCGGCCCGGCGTTGAGCGGCGCGCAGATCGTCAGCGGCGCCGTGCTGGCCTTGCCGGCGTTGCTGCTGCTGGCGTGGGCGCTGTGGCGGCTCGATCGCCTGCTGCGCGCCTTCCAGCGCGGCTGCTTCTTCACGCTCGAATCGATCGGCCACTTGCGCGCCTTTGCGGGCTTGACTCTGTTTTCGCTGGCGTGGTCGCTGGTGGAGACGCCCGCGCGCGCGCTCTTGTGGCGGCATCTGCTGGATCGTCCGGAGGCCAAGATGAGCGCGAGCGTCAGCAGCGAGCAGCTGGGTGTGATGCTGTTGTGCGTGGTGTTCTACGTGATCGCCGATTCGATGCACGAAGGCCGGCGGCTGGCCGAAGAAAACGAGGGCTTCGTCTGATGGCGATCGTCGTGCACCTCGATGTGATGCTCGCCAAGCGCAAGGTCAAATCGAAAGAGCTGGCCAGCTACGTCGGCATCACCGAGCAGAATCTCAGCCTGCTCAAGTCCGGCAAGGTGAAGGGCATCCGCTTCGGCACGCTGGAGAAGATCTGCGAACGCCTGCAATGCCAGCCGGGCGACATTCTGGAGTGGGTGCCCGGCGTGTCGGGCGAGAGCGACGAGGGCATCGACACGTGACGTCGCTGGCGCTCAGGTGCCGGACTCGGCTCCGAGATAGTCGGGTGCGCCCGCGGGAATGCGCGGGTTATCGCCGCGAAAGAAGAAGAAGTCGTCGTTAGGCGGGCTCTTGGCGCGGCATCGGAGAACCTGGACACGCTTTCCATCTCGGCCGACGATGACGCCCTTGCCGTTGAAGCCGAATACAGATCTGGTCTCGAAGACGCTGTAACTGAAAGGCCCTATCGAAAAGCCGACCGCTTGGGATCCGCCCTTGGGGAAGTCGTCGTGCGCTTCCTTGAAGGCCGCTTCGGGCCGCAGGGCTGTGGTGGGATACACCAGCTCGGGCTTTGTTCCTGGCTTGCCATACCGGTAGCGCAGAACATCGTCCTTGCCCATGCAAAGCGACACCGTGCGTGCGTTCTCGAGTTCACATGAGAAGAAGGGCTTTTCCGGAGCGATGCACAGCGTTGCTGCGTTCGCCCATCCCGCGATCAGCGCGGCCGCCAAGACCAGTGTCGCGCGCATCGTGACCGGAGCCTTCATCCCTTGGGGGTAGGGGACTTTTTCGGCAGCTCGATCAGACGCGTGCCGGCCAGGCGGTCATGCAGGAACTGACGGTCCTTGTCGAACAGCGCGGTCATGCTCCAGGCGGCGATGTTCGCTAGGAGGATCCACAGCGCGGTGGTGGTGCCGGCCCGCGTGGACATCAGATGCGTGAAATGGATCACCAAGAGGGCAGGGGCGACGAAGCCCCAGGCCATGACGAAGCGCTTGATCGCCACCGTGCGCGGCACCGTCGGCAAGCCCACCATCACGATCTTGATGCGCCAGGTCTTCATCGCCAGCGTGTGGCCGCTGCCGGTCCAGGCGTGGATGAAATACCAGCCCGCGGCTGCGACGACGACCACGCTGCGGCCCATGTCGAGCAGGGTCGAATGCAGGTTGAAGGTGATGAGCGTGTACGCCGCCACGGCAAAGATCTCCACTGCCAGGAGCAGCAGCGAATCGTAGACCATGGAGAGCAGGCGACGCTTGATGGAAGGGGTGACGACGAGCGGCTTGTTATTTTCCATTGACTGCCGGGGTGGCCGGCGCCGGGGCTGGCGCCGGAGTGGTGGCGGGCGTGCTGGCCGCCGGCGCCTGCGCCGCGGGAGCGGACGCCGGTGCTGCGGGCGCCGTCACCGGCGCGGCGGGGGCAGGCGCGGGAGCGACGGAAGCGGCCGGCGCCGACCGCGCGGCGGATGCGGGCTTCTTGGGCTGCGGCGCGGGCAGGTTCGCCACCTGTTTCTTGGTCGACGCGGCCTGGGCCGCGAGCTTCTTCTTCTGTTCCTCGGGGAGCTGCTGGTACTCCTCCCACTTCGAGGCTTTCTGGTTCGGGTCGAGCTTCTTGGCGCGGGTGTAGTTCTCGCGCACCAGGCGATGCTGCTCGGGCGTCATCTTGACCCACTCGCGCATCCTCTCATGCGCGCGCTGCTGCTCGTCCGGCTTCATCGAGGCGAAGCGATTGGCGATCTCGAGCCACTTCTGCTTGCGCAGCGGGTCGAGCTTATCCCATTCGGCAGCGAGCGGCTCCAGCGCGGTCTTTTGCGCGGGCTTCAGTTCGTTCCACAGCGGATGGGACACGGCCGGCGCCTTGGCGGCGGGCTTGGCCGCGGCGGAAGCGGCCGGCTTGGCCGGCTGCGTGGCCGACGGTGTGCCCTGCGCCCATGCCCAGGCGGCCACGCCGGCCAGGAGGGCGGCGAGCAGGCGCTGGCGGAGCGGGAAAAACGCCATCCTTACTGCGCGCGTTTCTGCTGTTGCTCTTGCGAGAGGTAGGCGTTGAAACCGTGATCGAGATACGCCGTCAGCGGCAGCTCGTCGGACAACACCGCCGCATCCAGTTCGGCCAGCTCGGCGATGCGCTGCTGGCGTTCGTACTGGTAGATGCTGGTCAGGCCGAATACCATTGCCAGCAGGGGAGCGGCGACGGCGACGCGGCCGATCCAGGCGGAGGAAAACAGGGACGGTCCCGTCGTGGCCAGCCAGCGCCGCGCCACGCGCAGGGGCAGGGCGGCCTTCTTGCGGGCGACGGCCTTCTTGCGTGCGGCCGCCAGCCGGTCCGTGGTGGACGCGGGCAGCTGGTCGAGCTGTTCGTTGAGCGCGTGGCGTACCTTGTACGCGAAGTTGAGATCGTCGGTATTCATAATGTGATTCCCTTGGCCCTCAGTGCTTCCGCCAGGGCATGCGTCGCCCGGGAACAATGCGTCTTTACACTTCCTTCCGAGCAGCCCATGGCTTCGGCGGTTTCGGCCACATCCATGTCTTGCCAGTAACGCATAAGGAAGGCTTCCCGTTGACGCGTGGGGAGTTTTTGTACTTCCGCGTCGATCACGGCCAGGATCTGCATGCGCTCGACCTGGTCGGCGCTGGACTCCTGGGCGCTGCTGCCTTCCTCGCTTTCGTACGTTTCGAGTATATCAAAATCGTCGTCCTCGCCTTTTTCCCGGCTTAAACCGGAAAACAGGCTGACCCAGGTTGTGCGTACCTTTTCTCTACGGAAATAGTCGAGGATGGTGGTCTGGAGGATGCGCTGGAACAGCATGGGCAGCTCGGCGGCGGGCTTGTCACCGTACTTCTCGGCCAGCTTGATCATTGCATCTTGGACAATATCGAGGGCGGCTTCGTCCTTGCGCACCGCATACACGGCCTGTTTGAAGGCGCGGCGCTCGACACTTTCCAGGAAATCCGATAATTCTTTATCTGTGGCCATGCGTAGCCCGTACGAAAACTTGCGAATCCTATCAAAAATTCGGCCACCTATGCATGTTTTTGCGGGCTCGGCCGCCGAAACATCTTGACCAAATTTGTGCAACGCAGTAACGTTAGGGTGCTTTGCAACCAACAGAGCCCCCTGTTTCGCGGCGGGAGCGACACCATGCCACCGCCGCCGAGACGAGCTTTCATGTAGGCAGTTTGCTCTAACCCGCGCCACAAGCGCGAGAAGTGCGTAGAAACGCTACAAAAACTCACGCCAAACGAGTTTGCGGACCAGCGCCGGTTCGTAACATGTCTACGGGCATGTGAAAGATCGCCGCGACCGCAGGAAGAAGGGAAGCCTGAGCCATGTTGCGTCGAAGCGTGCTTCGCTAGGAGAGAGCATCCGATCACCTCCCATTGGGTCTTGAAAGGAATGTTTTATGAATACCGAAGCCTCGGCCCCGCTCCTCACGGGCGCCGAAATAGTCGTGCGTTGCCTCGCCGAAGAAGGTGTTGAACACGTCTTTGGTTATCCTGGCGGCGCGGTGCTGTACATCTACGACGCCATCTTCAAGCAGGACAAGTTCCGCCACATCCTGGTGCGCCACGAGCAGGCCGCCGTGCATGCCGCGGACGCCTATTCGCGCAGCTCCAACAAGGTCGGCGTCGCCCTCGTGACCTCGGGTCCGGGCGTGACCAATGCCGTCACCGGCCTGTCCACCGCCTACATGGATTCGATTCCGATGGTGGTGATCAGCGGCCAGGTGCCGAGCCACGCGATCGGCCAGGACGCCTTCCAGGAATGCGACACCGTGGGCATCACGCGCCCGGTGGTCAAGCACAACTTCTTGGTCAAGGACGTGAAGGACCTGGCCGAGACCATGAAGAAGGCCTTCTTCATCGCCCGCACCGGCCGTCCCGGTCCCGTGCTGGTCGATATCCCCAAAGACATCAGCATGCACAAGGCGCCGTACTCGTATCCGAAAGAGATCGAGATGCGCTCCTACCGTCCGGTGGACAAGGGCCACTCCGGCCAGATCCGCAAGGCGGTCCAGCTGCTGCTGGCGGCCGAGCGGCCGATGATCTACACCGGCGGCGGCGTCATCCTCGCGAACGCCGCGCCCGAACTGAACAAGCTGGTGGACCGCCTCGGCTTCCCTTGCACGAACACGCTCATGGGCCTGGGCGGCTACAAGGGTTCGTCCGAGCGCTTCGTCGGCATGCCCGGCATGCACGGCACCTACGAAGCGAACATGGCGATGCAGCACTGCGACGTCCTGATCGCCATCGGCGCCCGTTTCGACGACCGCGTGATCGGCAATCCGAAGCACTTTGCCTCCACCCCGCGCAAGATCATCCACATCGACATCGACCCGTCCTCGATCTCCAAGCGGGTCAAGGTCGACATCCCCATCGTCGGCAACGTCAAGGACGTGCTGGTCGAACTGCTGTCCCAGCTGGACGCGGGCGATGCGCGCCCCAACAGCGCCGCTCTGTCGGCCTGGTGGCAGCAGATCGACGAGTGGCGCGGCAAGAAGTGCCTGCGCTACGCCGATTCGGACCTCGTGATCAAGCCGCAGTCGGTGGTCGAGAAGGTGTTCGACATCACCAAGGGCGACGCCTTCATCACCTCCGACGTGGGCCAGCACCAGATGTGGGCCGCGCAGTACTACAAGTTCGACAAGCCGCGCCGCTGGATCAACAGCGGTGGCCTGGGCACCATGGGTGTCGGCCTGCCGTACGCCATGGGCGTGCAGATGGCGAACCCGGATGCGACGGTCGCCTGCATCACCGGCGAAGGCTCGATCCAGATGTGCATCCAGGAGCTCGCGACCTGCAAGCAGTACCGCCTGACGCCCAAGATCATCCTCCTCAACAACCGCTTCCTCGGCATGGTGCGGCAGTGGCAGGAGCTCGATTACGGCTCGCGCTACTCGGAGTCGTACATGGACTCGCTGCCCGACTTCGTCAAGCTGGCCGAGTCCTTCGGCCACGTCGGCATGAAGATCGAGCGCCCGGGCGACGTCGAAGGCGCGCTCAAGGAAGCCTTCGGCATGAAGGACCGCCTCGTGTTCATGAACTTCATCACCGACCAGGGCGAGAACGTCTGGCCGATGGTCAAGGCCGGCAAGGGCCTGACCGAAATGCTGCTCGGATCGGAGGAACTGTAAATGCGCCATATCATTTCCGTCCTCCTCGAAAACGAAGCCGGCGCGCTGTCGCGCGTGGTCGGCCTGTTCTCGGCGCGCGGCTACAACATCGAGACCCTGACCGTCGCCCCGACCGAAGACGCCACGCTGTCGCGCATGACCATCGTGACATCCGGCTCGGACGACATCATCGAACAGATCACCAAGCACCTGAACCGTCTCATTGAGGTGGTGAAGGTGGTGGACCTGACCGAAGGCGCGCACATCGAGCGCGAGCTCATGCTGATCAAGGTGCGCGCGGTGGGCAAGGAAAGGGAGGAGATGAAGCGGACGGCGGATATTTTCCGCGGCCGTATCATCGACGTCACCGAAAAGACCTACACCATCGAGCTGACCGGCAACAAGGGCAAGCTGGACGCCTTCATTGATGCGATCGACCGCGCGTCGATCCTCGAAACCGTGCGTACCGGCGGCTCCGGCATCGGCCGCGGCGAACGAATCCTCAAAATCTAACCTAGGAAAAGAACATGAACGTTTTCTACGACAAGGACTGCGACCTCTCCCTCATCAAAGGCAAGAACGTCGCCATCATCGGCTACGGCTCGCAAGGCCACGCCCACGCCCAGAACCTGAACGACTCCGGCGTGAATGTCACGGTCGGCCTGCGCAAGGGCGGCGCCTCCTGGACCAAGGCCGAAGGCGCGGGCCTGAAGGTCGCGGAAGTGAACGACGCCGTGAAGAACGCCGACGTCATCATGATCCTCCTGCCGGACGAGAACATCGCCCAGGTGTACGAAGAGAACGTCAAGCCGCACGCCAAGCAGGGCGCGGTGCTGGCCTTCGCGCACGGCTTCAACGTCCACTACGGCCAGGTCGTGCCGCGCGCCGACCTCGACGTGATCATGGTCGCACCGAAGGCCCCGGGCCACACCGTGCGCGGCACCTACCGCCAGGGTGGCGGCGTGCCGCACCTGGTCGCCGTGTACCAGGACAAGTCGGGCCAGGCGCGCGACATCGCCCTGTCCTACGCCATGGCCAACGGCGGCGGCAAGGCCGGCATCATCGAGACCAACTTCCGTGAAGAGACCGAGACCGACCTGTTCGGCGAACAGGCCGTGCTGTGCGGCGGCACCGTGGAACTGATCAAGGCCGGTTTCGAGACCCTGGTGGAAGCGGGTTACGCGCCGGAGATGGCTTACTTCGAGTGCCTGCACGAGCTTAAGCTGATCGTCGACCTGATCTACGAAGGCGGCATCGCCAACATGAACTACTCGATCTCGAACAACGCCGAGTATGGCGAGTATGTGACGGGTCCGAAGGTCGTGACGGCTGCCACCAAGGACGCGATGCGCCAGTGCCTGAAGGACATCCAGACCGGCGAATACGCCAAGAGCTTCATCCTGGAGAATAAGGCCGGCGCCCCGACCCTGATCTCGCGCCGCCGCCTGACGGCCGAGCACCAGATCGAGCAGGTTGGCGCCAAGCTGCGCGCGATGATGCCGTGGATCGCCAAGAACAAGCTGGTTGATCAGTCGAAGAACTAAGAAATACGGGGTTGGAAACCGGGGTTGGAAACCGGGGTCAGACCCCAAGCGCGAGAACCGGGGTCAGACCCCGTTTTCCAACCCCGGTTTCCGCTCCCTCTGCTGTAACCATTTATTACCGGAACCATGTGTTCCCGGGTTTGGCGTTATCTTGTTGGATATTCATCACTCCCGGAGACCCGCCATGTCCCTCAAACAGCTGCTTGCCGTGTTCGCCCTCGCGACCGCCGCCGCCCAGGCGCCGGCGCAGACCGTGCCGACCGCCGGTACCCTCGTCATCGTCCCCGCCTTCGGGGAAGTCACCCGCGCCAACGACCAGGCCACCGCCACCCTGATGGTGGAAGAGCAGGACAAGGACAAGGCCGCTGCCGCCTCGCGCGTGAACGCCAAGATGCGCGAGGGGATGGACATCCTGCGCAAGGCCGACCCGCAGGCCAAGCTGAAAACCTACGGCTACTACACCTATCCCGTCTATCCCGAGGACCGCCAGCCGCAGCCGCTGGTCAAGCCGCGCCAGCCGACGTCGTGGCGCGTGGGTCAGTACGTGGAGCTCAAGACCACCAATCTCACTGCGCTGCAAAAGACCGTGGCCGCCGCCCAGCGCGTGCTGGCGCTGAACGGCCTGAGCTTCGGCCTCACGCCGGAGACGGCGCGCGCCTTGGACGAGCAGCGCATCGCCGCCACCTACCGCAATCTCAACGAGCGGATCGCCTTCATCGCCAAGGCCATGGGCCGGCCCGTGACGGACGCCGTCATCGATACCGTCGATTTCGAAGGCAGCGGCAACTACGCACGCGGCGACATGGCCGCAGCCGCACCCGCGCCGATGATGTTCGCCGAGCGCGCCGCCAAGGCCCAGGAAGTGGCCGAACCCAGCTTCGAGCCGGGCGAAACCACCCTCAATATGCATCTGGTCGGAAAGGTGAGGTTCAAGTAAGGACGCAGAAATCCGCCGCTTATAATGTCGGCATCTTTATTTGACACGAACGACCATGCCCACTTTCCCGCGCCGCAAACCCAAGCTCGCCAAGGCTGCGCGCCCCGCGCGCTTCAGCCGCTTCCGCCGTCCGGCCGGCGACGGCATGCCGCGCAAGCCGAGTCGCGGGATCTACCTGCTGCCCAACGCCTTCACCACCGGCGCGCTGTTCTGCGGCTTCTACGCCATCGTCATGGCGATGAACCAGCGCTTCGAGCAGGCCGCGTGGGCGATCTTCATCGCCATGGTGCTCGATGGCCTGGACGGGCGCGTGGCGCGCCTGACCAACACCCAGTCCGAGTTCGGCGCGCAGTACGACAGCCTGTCCGACATGGTGTCCTTCGGCGCCGCGCCGGCGCTGGTCATCTACGAGTGGTCGCTGCGCGGGCTCGGCAAGCTGGGCTGGATCGCCGCCTTCGTGTACTGCGCCGGTGCGGCGCTGCGCCTGGCCCGCTTCAACACCAACATCGACGTGGTCGACAAACGCTACTTCCAGGGCTTGCCCAGCCCCTCGGCCGCGGCCCTGGTGGCCGGCTACGTACTGATGATGAACGACCTGGAAGTGATCGGCGTGCAGTATCCGTGGGTGTCCTGGTCGGTCGCCCTGTTTGCCGGCCTGACCATGGTCACCAACGTTCCGTTCTACAGCTTCAAGGACGTGAACTTCAAGAAATCCGTGCCCTTCATCTTCGTGTTCCTGATCGCGCTGGGCTTCGCCCTCGTGTCGATCGATCCGCCGAAGGTGCTGTGGCCACTTTTCCTGCTCTACGGCCTGTCGGGCTACGTGATCTACTTCTGGCGCCTCGCGAAGGGCAAGCCGGTGTCGATCGTGCAGACCGACGAGGAACCCGTGGACGAAAGCGAACGTCGTTAGTTACCTGGACCTCATCATGTCGAACTCGAACCGCCTCATCATTTTTGACACCACTTTGCGCGATGGCGAGCAGTCGCCCGGCGCATCGATGACCAAGGAAGAGAAGCTGCGCATCGCGCGCCAGCTGGAGCGGATGCGGGTGGACGTGATCGAGGCCGGCTTCGCCGCCGCCTCGCCGGGCGACTTCGAGGCGATTCGCTCGATCGCCGCGGTGGTGAAGGATTCGACCGTGTGCTCGCTCTCGCGCGCCAACGACCGCGACATCGCGCGCGCCGCCGAAGCGCTGGCGCCCGCACCGCGCAAGCGCATCCATACCTTCATCGCCACCTCGCCGCTGCACATGAAGATGAAGTTGCGCATGGAGCCGGAGCAGGTGCTGGAGCAAGCCAAGCTGGCGATCCGCTGCGCGCGCCAGTACACGGACGACATCGAATTCTCGCCGGAAGACGGCAGCCGCTCGGAAGAGGACTTCCTGTGCCGCGTGCTGGAAGCGGTGATCGCGGAAGGCGCGACCACCATCAACTTCCCGGACACGGTGGGCTATGCGATGCCGGAGCAGTTCGGCGCCACCATCCGCCGCCTGCGCGAGCGCGTGCCCAATTCGGACAAGGCCATCTGGTCGGTCCACTGCCATAACGACCTCGGCCTCGCGGTCGCCAACTCGCTGGCCGGCGTGATGGTCGGCGGCGCGCGCCAGATCGAGTGCACCATCAACGGCCTGGGTGAACGGGCTGGTAACACCGCGCTCGAAGAGGTGGTGATGGCGGTGCGCACGCGGCGCGACTATTTCAACCTGGAGTTGGGCATCGACACCACCCAGATCGTGGCCGCTTCCAAGATGGTGTCGCAGATCACGGGTTTTGCGGTGCAGCCGAACAAGGCAGTCGTCGGCGCGAACGCTTTCGCGCACGCCTCCGGCATTCACCAGGACGGCATCCTGAAGGCGCGCGAGACCTACGAGATCATGCGTGCCGAGGATGTGGGCTGGGCTGCCAACAAGATCGTGCTGGGCAAGCTCTCGGGCCGCAACGCCTTCAAGCAGCGCTTGCAGGATCTGGGTATCGAGCTCGATTCCGAGAACGAAGTGAACGCCGCCTTTGCCCGCTTCAAGGAGCTGGCCGACCGCAAGGCCGAGATCTTCGACGAGGACATCATGGCGCTGGTGTCGGACGAGGAGCACGCGGCGGAGGGCGACTACTACCGTTTCGTGTCGCTGGCGCAGCGCTCGGAGACGGGCCAGCTGCCGCATGCCAAGGTCTCCTTCGTGATCGACGGGCGCGTGGTGACCTCGGAAGGCACGGGCGACGGGCCGGTGGCGGCGCTGGTCAACGCCATCGAGAAGGAAGCGCAGAGTGGCGCCGAGCTGCTGCTGTTCTCCATTAACGCCATCAGCAACGGCGCCGAATCGCAGGGCGAGGTGACGATGCGCCTGTCGAAGGCCGGCCGCATCGTGAACGCGGTCGGCTCCGACCCGGACATCATCGTCGCCTCCGCCAAGGCCTACCTTTCCGGCATCAACAAGCTCAACGCCAAGATCGACCGCATCGCCGCCCAGGGCTAGAAAATCGGGGACAGACCGGGTCGCGCCAGACCCGGTTTTTCCGGCAACGAGTTGCCCGAAAAACCGGGTCTGTCCCCGATTTTGAAAACCTTCACGGCCTGGGACTTGCCTTTGACGTGGGCGCTGCCGAGCTCCTGGAACGGGATGCCGGGGCAGCGTGCCTTGGTTGCTTCGGACACGATCAGCGGCGTGTCGTATTCCTTGCACAGCCCTTCCAGCCGCGACGCGAGATTGACGGTGTCGCCCAGTACCGTGTAGTTCTGGCGCGTTTCCGAGCCCACGTTTCCGGCCACGGCCACGCCGGTGTGGATCCCGATCCCGATGCGTAGCGCCGGCCAGCCGGCTTGTTCGAAACGGGCATTGAGGGCGGGCAGGGCGTCCAGCATGGCGAGCGCCGTGCGCACCGCGCGCTCGGGGTCGTCGTCGTGCGCCAGCGGGGCGCCGAACAACGCCATCACCGCGTCGCCGATGTACTTGTCCACCACGCCGCCATGCGCGTCCACGATGGCGCTCACTTCGCTCAGGTAGGCATTGAGCATCTGGAGGATTTCGCGCGGGGCGCGGCCTTCGCACAGGCTGGTGAAGCCGCGAATGTCCGAGAACAGCACCGTCACCTCGCGCTCCTGGCCGTCGACTTCCACCCGCTGCGCCAGCAGTTCCTCGGCGATGGCGGGCGACACCACCTTGCCCAGCACGGCGCGCACCCTGTCGCGCTCCACCAGGCCGCGCACCATCTCGTCGAAGGACGTGGCCAGCTGGCCGATCTCGTCGCGCACGCCGACGTCGCCCACCGGTTCGTACTGGCCGGCGCTGATCCGCCTGGCCGCGCCGGCCAGGCGCTGCACCGGATGCGTCACCTGGCGCGCGATGAGGAGGGCGGCGGCGGCCGCAAGGACGGCGGCGATGGCGGCCACCGCGAACAATCCACGCCGAAGTTTGTAGTAGCCCGCCAGCGCGTCATCCAATGAACGCTGCAGGCCTGCCACCAGGCTGCCATGGCGCGTTTCGTACAGAGGCGTCTGGACCGTGACGTAATCGCTGCCGCCCACGCGCATCACGTGCGGGGCCGGGGAGGGCGCAACCTTCAGGTAGTCCGCGCGTTCTTCCTCGGGCAGGGTGGAGGCGAGCAGCTGCGCCGGCTGCCCGGCGGTGTGCCACTCCAGCGTGACGCGCGTATGGGTCTGTTCTTCCAGTTGCGCGGCGTCGAAGTCCGTGATCTCGAAGCCGATGCCGACCCAGGAAATCGGCTCCGGCGCCTTGAGCGGCACCACCACCACCTGGAAGGCCTTGCCGTCGATGACCTGGATGCTGGACGTCTCCTGCGTCTCGCTGGCCGCTACCGCTTCCACCAGGGCGGGCTGCGTGAAGGCCGTGCCGAAGGCGTCCGGATGCAGCGAGTCGCCCATCACCTTGCCCTCCAGGTTCAGTGCGAACATCCATTGCGCGTGCAGCCTGCGCTTGTAGCTCTTGAAGGCGGAGAGGATGGTCTCGTGATCGCCTTCGCTCACCAGCGTCTTGAAGGCGAAGTCCTGCGACAGCAGGCGCGCGAACTTGCGCAGCGTCGCTTCGCGCGTGTCCATGGTGGACTTGAGGGTGGCGGTGGTAACCTGCATCGCCTCCTTGCTGGCGGCGATGGCGTTGCGGTTGGCTTGCACGCTCACGGTCACGAACACCAGCGCGAGCAGGGCGAAGACCAGCGCCAGGATCACGGCCAGCAGCCGGGTCCTGAAATAGCGGAATGCGAAGCGCGAGTGGCGGGGCATGGCCCCGATTGTACGGGAGTTCAGAAGTCCAGCCGCCGTTCGTCGTAGAGCCGGTCGGGACCACTTTGCATCATGCGCACCCGGCCGTCATGGTCGAAGAAAACGTGCATCATGGAGTTCCACACGTCGTTTTCCTTGTAGCGGTACGACCAGACCTCGTAATCGTTGAGGAAGACACGAGACGTTTCGCTGGGCTGGCCGAGTGTTTCGAGCACGTCCTTCTTGCGGGCTTCGCCGATGCGGATGCTGTTGAATGCCTCGGGCGCACGCACCTGGCGCGCCGAGACGACCCGGCCGCCGCGGTCGAAGCGCACCATCCACGCCTGCTGCGCGAGCGGGCCGCGGTTGTATTCGTATTCCGGGCCGTCCGCAAGCTGGTAGGTGGCGCTGGGGCGGCCCAGCTGGGCGACCACGGCCTGTTCCGTCTGACCGGGAACAATGGGCGGCGCCGGGGTGGCGCAGGCGCTCAGGGCAAGGATGGCGAGGCTGGCTTTCCAGAAGTGTTTCATGCGCTTCCTCCGGCGGTGGTCACCCCGCTACGGTAGCACAAGCGATGAACGGCGTGCTCACGCCTCGGCGGTCTGTTCGCGCACGAAGACGGGGTAGTCGGTCGTGGGCGGGAAGACGGAGAGATCGTAGAGCATGTCTGCCACGTGCCCGCGGTGGTACGTCGTGTGATTGACGACGTGAAGGATGATGTCGCTGCGCGTCATCACGTCGCTGCCGCCGCCGATGAATTCGAAGTGCACGCGTTCGTCCTGCTGGGCGAGTGAGAGGCCGTCGGCATAGTCGACGTACCAGGCGTCCATTTCCAGCTGGAGCGTCCACAGCGCCGCGAACGGCGGATGCGTTTCGGGATTGCGGCTCGTATAGCCATGGGCCTCGCCCAGCAGGTGCGCTTGCCAGACCCGGTCCATGGCGTAGGCATGGTGCAGGGTGCGCAGCATGCTGCCGAAGTAGATCGGACGCGGCGCCAGCAAGTCGTCGTCGCTCAGGCCGGCCAGGGTTTCGTAGAAGCGGCGGTCGGCCCATGCTTTGTAGCGCACGAGTCTTTGCAGTGAATTCACGGGAGCTCCGTTGCAGATGGTGTCGCGCGCCATTATGCCGCAGCTCCCGTGGCGCCGCTGGCGCTCTAACGCTCGGTATGTTCGAAGTTGCGCTTCATGGCGGCCAGGCCCGCTTCCATCATCGGACGGACTTGCTGCGCGAGCGTATCGGGCAGGACGTCGGCGGTCCAGACCACGCGGGCGCCGCCGTCTTCGGCGCATACCTGGAGCGCGCCATGGTGGTAGTCGAAGGGCGCGTGGCCGATGGCCCAGGCCACGCGCCGCGCCGCGTCGTCCACGCCCACGATGCGCTCGCGCGCGACCGCGCCGCTGGCGAAGGTGACGACCCGGATGTCGCCTTCCATGCGGGTGTCCGTGACAAAGCCGGGCACCAGCCGGGTATGCAGGGCGCCGACATCGCGCGCCGCATCCCAGACCGTCTCCGGCGGCGCGTCGATATGCGTTTCGACGTACAGCCAGGTCATCGCGCGCCCTCGGCGACGTAGCAGACCGCTTCCACGTTGTGCCCGTCCGGGTCGAGCAGGAAGGCGGCGTAATAGGTCGGACCGTAGTCCGGACGCGGGCCGGGCGCGCCGTTGTCGCGGCCGCCCGCCTCCAGGCCGGCCGCGTGGAAGCGGCGCACGGCGTCGGGCGAGCTGGCCTTGAACGCGACATGGCCGCTGCCGGCGGTGCCGGCCTGGTGCAGCCAGAGCGCGGCGGCGCCGGCTGGGCCGAAGCCGGCGTAATCCTCGCCCTGGCTGCCGGGGACATGGCCGAGGGCGCCCAGCGCGGCGCTATAGAAGCGTACGCTCGCGGGGAGGTCGGTTACGTGCAATCCGATGTGGTCGAACATGATGGTGGTCTCCTTGGTGTGGGAGCGGCCATCATAGGGCTGGCAGGACCAGCCTTTCTTGGAAAATCTTGCGCTCCTGGCGGGCCAGCTGCTGGAAGGCGCGCGGCGCCAGGCCGGCGGCGCGGTGGAAGCTGCGCACGAAGTTGGACAGGTCGCCGAAGCCCGATTCGAGCGCCGCCGCCGTCACCGCGCTGCCCTCGGCGAGCAGGCGCGCGCCGCGCGCGAGGCGCGAGCGGATCAGGTACTGGTGCGGGGTGACGCCCAGCGTGCGCCGGAACAGGCGCAGGAAGTGGAAGGGGCTGAGATGCACTTCGGCGGCGGCGCGGTCCAGGTCCACATCCTCGTGCGCGTGGGCCGCGATCCACAGGGCGGCCCGCACGGCGCGCTTGCGGTCCGCCGCGCTGGCGGCGGGCGGCTCGAGCGCGGCGCCGCCGACGAGGTGGCCGTAGCGGGCGGCGAGCAGCAAACCGACTTCCGCCAGGCCGATATCGCTGGCGCCGTCCGCGCAGCCCTGGCCGAGCTGGCCCAGCACCATCAGTTCCGCCTGCGGGCCGAGGGCGCCCGCGCGCCAGGCTGCGTCGGACAGGCCGAGCTCCTCCGCCGCGGCGGGCGAAAACTGGAAGGACAGGCATTCGTCCCCGCACGCGTGATGGTCGTGGACGCAGCGGTATTCGTCGCCGGGGTGCCCGATCAGCACCGAGCCGGCCACCAGGTCGTGCCGGCAGCCCCGGTATTCGAGCCCGAAGCTGCCGCGGCGGACGTAGGAGATGGAATGGCGCCCGTGTGCCTCCGTGAACGGGGCGTCGCCCGGCCCCGCCGTGCAGCGGTAATCGCTGACGCGCACGGTGTCGGAAGCGTAAAGGAGGATGGCGCCCATGCCCCGATTGTACGTGCGCTGCCGCCCGAGTGCAGGCGGCAGGCCGGTTTCAGTGGACGGACGGGCGGGTCGAGGGCTGCTTCGCCGCGCCCAGCGGCGGCTGGTAGGCGAGGGCGGCCTGGTGGGTGTCGGAGTATTCAAGGAACTGCTGGATCTGCCCGTCCTTGACGGTAAAGACATGCATCCAGTCGCTCCGGAAGTGCTGGCCGCTGCCCTTGACGCCCCAGGTGTACTGGCCCATCACGGCCACCTTGTCGCGCTGGGCGATATACTCGAGCGGGCGGAAATCCTCGATGTCCTGGAGCTGTGCCAGCTGGCGGAAGAAGTCGCGCACCTGTTCGCGCCCGTGGCGCTCGCCGGTGAAGGGAATGTTGGGCACCTGCGGCAGGCGCCAGTCGATGTCGGGAGCACAGTAGTTCAGCAGGCGCTCGATGTCGCCGTGCTGGAAAGCGTCGTAGGCCTGGCGGACCACGTCGGTGTTGTTCTGCTCGTTCATGATGACCTCCCCGGGTTATCGCTGTCAGGGCTATCAGTATTGTCCACGTGCGCCCGTCGTCAAGCGCGGCCGTGCACCGGACTGGCGCGGGATGGCGTTTTGGCCTATAATCGCTGATCTGGCCGAAAGCCAGTGTTTTTTTAACAACTTCACGGTACACCAGGTTGCGACTTCGTGTACCGCATGTGAAAGGCACATCATGACCGTAGAAAACATCAACAAGTCCGCCATCATCGCGGACAACGCCCGTGGCCAGAACGACACCGGTTCGCCGGAAGTGCAAGTGGCGCTGCTGACCGCTCGCATCAACGAGCTGAACACCCACTTCAAAGAGCACACCAAGGACCACCACTCCCGCCGCGGCCTGATCAAGATGGTCAACCGCCGTAAGAGCCTGCTGTCTTACCTGAAATCCAAGGACGCCAACCGCTACCGCGACCTGATCGCCAAGCTGGGCCTGCGTAAGTAATCCTTGCGACAATCGGTTTAGAACAAAGTGCCTGCGTCAGCTAGCTGCCGCAGGCACTTTGCGTTTCAAGGCGGCCGACGCTGGCCGCCCGTGGTGAGGTGAACGACAGCCCCTGAAAATCTGTCGGCAAATAGAAAGGGATTACCCATGTTTAATAAAGTTACGAAAACCTTCCAGTACGGTCAGCACCAGGTGACCCTGGAAACGGGCGAAATCGCCCGCCAGGCATCCGGCGCCGTGATGGTGTCGATGGAAGACACCGTCATCTTGGCCACCGTGGTGGCCCGCAAGGAAGCCAAGCCCGGCCAGGACTTCTTCCCGCTGACCGTGGACTACGTCGAGAAGACGTACGCGGCAGGTAAGATCCCTGGCGGCTTCTTCAAGCGCGAAGGCCGCCCCTCGGAGAAGGAGACCCTGACCTCGCGCCTGATCGACCGTCCGATCCGCCCGCTGTTCCCGGAAGGCTTCCTGAACGAAGTCCAGGTCATCATCCACGTGCTGTCGGTGAACCCGGAAATCGACCCGGACATCCCCTCGATGATCGGCGCCTCGGCCGCCCTGTGCGTGGCCGGCATCCCGTTCAACGGCCCGATCGGCGCCGCCCGCGTGGGTTACGCCAACGGCCAGTACATCCTGAACCCGACCACCACCCAGCTGGAAACCTCCGAGATGGACCTGGTCGTGGCCGGCACCGAAGCGGCCGTGCTGATGGTCGAATCGGAAGCCAAGCAGCTGTCCGAAGCCGTGATGCTGGGCGCCGTGGTCTACGGCCACGAGCAGATGAAGGCCGTGATCGACGCGATCCACGAGCTGGTGCGCGACGGCGGCAAGCCGGAGTGGGACTGGCAGCCGGCCCCGAAGAACGAGGCCCTGATCGCCTCCGTGGCCCAGTACGGCGAAGCCAAGCTGCGCGCCGCCTACCAGATCAAGGACAAGCAAGCCCGTACCGCCAAGCTGCGTGAAGCGTCGGCCGAGGTCATGAACGACCTGGCCGCCCAGTCGCAAGCCACCGGCGGCGCCGAGCCCGATAGCGCCGAAGTGAGCGCCGTCATGTTCGACCTGGAAGCGAAGATCGTGCGCTCCCAGATCCTGGAAGGCGAGCCGCGCATCGACGGCCGCGACACCCGCACCGTGCGTCCGATCTCGATCCGCTCCAGCGTCCTGCCGCGTACCCACGGCTCGGCCCTGTTCACCCGCGGCGAGACCCAGGCGCTGGTGGTGGCCACCCTCGGCACCGCGCGCGACAGCCAGAAGATCGACGCGCTGATGGGCGAGTACACGGACGACTTCATGCTCCACTACAACATGCCGCCGTTCGCCACGGGCGAGACCGGCCGCGTGGGTTCGCCCAAGCGCCGCGAAATCGGCCACGGCCGCCTGGCCAAGCGCGCCCTGGTGGCGGCTCTGCCGTCGTCGGAAGAGTTCAGCTACTCGGTGCGCCTGGTGTCCGAGATCACGGAGTCGAACGGTTCCTCGTCGATGGCTTCGGTGTGCGGCGGCTGCCTCGCGCTGATGGACGCCGGCGTGCCGATGAAAGCCCACGTGGCCGGCATCGCCATGGGCCTGATCAAGGAAGGCGGCCGTTTCGCCGTGCTGTCCGACATCCTGGGTGACGAAGACCACCTGGGCGACATGGACTTCAAGGTGGCCGGCACCGCCAACGGCATCACGGCGCTGCAGATGGACATCAAGATCCAGGGCATCACCAAGGAAATCATGCAGGTGGCGCTGGCCCAGGCCAAGGAAGGCCGCGAGCACATCCTGGGCGAGATGACCAAGGCCATGCCGCACACGAAGACCGAGCTGTCGGACTTCGCACCGCGCCTGATCACCATCAAGATCAATCCGGAGAAGATCCGCGACGTGATCGGCAAGGGCGGCGCCGTGATCCGCGCGCTGACCGAGGAAACCGGCACCCAGATCGACATCACCGACGAAGGCATCGTGACCATCGCGTCGGTGGACGCCGCCGCGGGCCAGGAAGCCAAGCGCCGCATCGAAGAGCTGACCGCATCGGTCGAAGTGGGCAAGACCTACGACGGCACCGTGCTCAAGCTGCTGGACTTCGGCGCGATCGTCCAGGTCATCCCGGGCAAGGACGGCCTGCTGCACATCTCGCAGATCGCCAACGAGCGCGTGAATGCCGTGGCCGACTACCTGAAAGAAGGCCAGGCTGTCCGCGTGAAGGTCATCGAGACCGACGACCGCGGCCGCCTCAAGCTGTCGATGAAGGCAGTCGCCGCAGAAGAAGGCCAGGGCGCCCAGCCGCAGTAATCAGCGCCCCGCGCTGGATCGACGCACCCCGCGGCTCGCGCCGCCGGGTGCGTTTTTTTCGGGTTGAGTTCACGTTTCCAGCACGTAGTATTTGCGGTCCAATTCTGATGCGAGCAGTAGCGGTAAACGTTCGATTGCGTGCTCACACATTTCATCAATAATTAAGGAAAGAGGGCTACAGATCTCAATGTGCTTTAACCATATGTCAGGGTAATAGCGAGCAAAGTTCCCAGCGATATGTAATGCGGCGTAAAGAAATCCAAATTCTCCCAAATTCAGAGCGTTGCACGAGAAGTAAGTGTTCTTCTGATCTAAAGAAATTGCGTAGGGAAGAGAGTGAATCAGTGCCTTGTTCCCACCGGTCTGTTGCGAGAACATTATTCCTGATGGAGCCTCAATGATTTCAATGTTATTCACGCATTCCGCAGGGCATCGAATTAGAGAAATGAATCGAGAAAGCGTCTCTGGGCTTGTTGGGTGGATGATATAGGTTACTTTTCCCGAATCTGTTTCGTCGTTTATTTCGTGTGATACGGTTCCTCGAACCATGTCGAGCTTACACCCAAGTCGGATCAACATCGCATTAAGATACGGAAGATTCGAGAGGCAGTCTAGTAGAGTTATCCCATCTTTGGGCAAAATTGGCGGCGCGACTTCTGATCCAAAATAGATCACAGCATACCCTGATTGTTTTGAACGAGCGAATCGGGTCGTGATAAATCCAGGGAGTGGAAGCTCTCGTGCGGAGCGTCGCCATACTTCGAATGTTCCCTTAGGATCGCCTCGTCCGCCATACTGAACTTTTGCACGCAACTCGGTCCCGTTGGCATATAAACCATTCGAAGGATCTACGATGCCTGAGACTGTCAGTTGCAGGCCGTGGCAATTATGGTCTTGTCGGAGCGCCGAGAGTCTACTTTCTCCAGTTTGCTTCAGCAAGATTTCTACCAGAGCCATCGACATGGCTCCGTAATAGAGCAAGACAGGTCTCGTCGCCAAGGACACGGAACTTGCTGCGTTCAGGTATTCCTTCGCTTGAGCCAGGCAATATTTTATTTGTTGTGCTTGTCGACGAGCGTTGTGGAGTTGGTTTTTAGGGAGATGATGAATTTCCGCAATCACATTCTGCGTGTGTTCGATATTCTGAAATTGCCCAATTCTGGCCCACATAACGCGGGCTACATCTCGAGTTTGAATTAATTCGCATCGGTCAATTATCACGTCTTTCCCATTCCTGTCTGCGATTGATCGCGAGCGCAATGCTCGAGCTCTGAAATATGTTGCGTCATATATTGGCAAGAGGCAAGTGTCAGTTGAGAGTCGGATGCCGGCGTCTGGCTGAGGTTTGGCGTCGGTTTGTCGAAACATGTGCCGATCGACCATCAGTTTCGGCCCGACCCTATGATTCGGTCTAAGGGCGCTTGATTCAAGGCGATCCTTAGCCCGGCTTAGGCCGTGTTGGTCGAGTCGGCGCTAAACTTTCCTCCGGGGCAGGCCGCGTTAGCGCGGATTAGACTTCGGCGTGCCGGGCTTAGCGCGGTTCAGCGCGTCTTATGGGCGATTAGCGCACCTTAGACAGGGGCGCCGGCCGGGACGCCGCCCATCCCCGGCTTTTTGCAGTTCGTCGCATTCCCATCGCTCCCCACCAAGCAGAAAAGTACATTGGCAATACTGGAAACCGGCGCGGCTTGCTGGTAACTTACGCGCAATGCAACTGGAGCCTGGAATGAACAAACTGATGAACTGGGGCGTCGCAGCCCTGCTGGTGCTGACCATGGGTACGGCGCTCGCCGGCGACAAGGACAAGGTCACCGAAACCCGCCCGGTCGACGCGCGCGTAGTGCGCGTCAAGCTCGACGGTGTGATCAGCCTCCAGGTCCAGCAAGGCGCCACGCCCAGCCTGACCCTGTCGGGCGAGCCGAAATACCTGGCCCGCACCACCACCCGCCAGAACGGCGACACCCTGGCCATCGAGACCGAATTCAACGACCATGGCCATATCGACGCCAAGACCGTACGCGCCACGCTGACCCTGCCGAACCTGCGCGAAGTGGCGTCCGACTCGGTCGGTTCGACCGAAGTGCGCGGCTTCTCGGGCAAGGAACTGGTGCTGGGCCTGGAAGGCGCGGGTGCGATCAAGGTCGACTGTAATTACAAGGTGTTGTTCGCTAACCTCGGCGGCGTGGGCAGCATGAACATCCAGAACGGCGACAGCGATAGCGTCAACCTCGACCTGCGCGGCGCCGGCTACATCACCCTGGCGGGCAAGACGAAGTGGCTCAAGGCCAATCTGGGCGGACTCGGCGGGCTGGATGCCAAGGCCTTCGACGCGGAAAACGTGAACCTCGACCTGTCCGGCTTGGGCAGCGCGACCGTGCTGGCGCGCCAGAGCGCGGACCTGAATTTGTCGGGCATGGGCTCGGTGACGGTGTTCGGCAAACCGCTCAGCCGCAAAGTCAGCGTGGACGGACTGGGGAAAGTCAGCTGGAAATGAGAAAACTCTTCGCCGCACTCGTGTGCGCGCTGGGCCTGCAGGGGGTGGCGCAGGCCGGATTTGTCGACGGGGCCAACGCGTACAACGCCAAGAATTACGCGCTGGCCCTGAAGGAAATCACGCCCCTGGCCAAGGCCGGCAACGCCGACGCCCAGCACCTGCTGGGCTTGATGTATTACATGGGCCGCGGGGTCAAGCGTGACTACAAGCTGGCCTTCGAGTGGCACAGCAAGGCCGCGCAGCAGGGCAAGGCCGACGCGCAGTATGTGATCGGTGCGATGTACTACACCGGTAACGCGGTGCCGCAGGATCACAAGCGCGCCGTGTACTGGTTCCGCAAGGCGGCCGAGCAGGGCCATGCGGACGCCCAGAACGCCCTCGGCATGATGTACCGCTACCACGTGGCCGGCGTGCCCAAGGACAGCGTGATCGCCTACATGCTGTGGAACCTGGCTGCAGCGAACGGCAACATGAACGCGATCGAGCAGCGCGCCGCCATCAGCAAGCAGATGACCCCCGAGCAGATAGAGGAGGGCCAGGCCTTGTCCGCGAACTGGAAGGCCGGCACGCCGCTGCCGACCCAATCGAGAACGGGAGGGAACGGGTAGAATCGGCGTCATGCGCGCCATTCACATTACCCAACCCGGCGGGCCGGACGTGCTCCAGGCCTGCATCCGTCCCCTGCCGGAGCTCGCTCCCGGCGAAGTCCTCATCAAGGTGCATGCGGCCGGCGTCAACCGGCCGGACGTGCTGCAACGCCTGGGCAAGTATCCGGTGCCGCCGGGCGCGTCCGAGTTGCCCGGCCTGGAAGTGGCGGGCGAGCTGGTCGACGGCGACCTGGCCGGTTCCGGCTTGCGCATGGGCGACATGGTGTGCGCCCTGGTGCAGGGGGGCGGCTACGCCGAATATTGCGCCGCGCCGCTGGCCCAGTGCCTGCCGGTTCCCCGGGGCTTGAGCACGGTGGAGGCGGCGTCGCTGCCGGAAACCTGCTTTACCGTCTGGTCCAACGTGTTCGACCGGGCCCGGCTGGCGCCGGGCGAGTCGCTGCTGGTGCAGGGCGGCAGCTCGGGCATCGGCGTGACGGCGATCCAGATCGCGGCCGCGCTCGGCCACCGCGTGTTCGCCACCGCCGGCAGCGACGAGAAATGCCGCGCCTGCGAGGCCCTGGGCGCGGAGCGCGCCATCAACTACAAGACCGAGGACTTCGCCCACGTGGTCAAGGAACTGACCAACTGGAAGGGTGTGGACGTGATCCTCGACATGGTCGGCGGCGAGTACGTGCAGCGCGAGCTGGACTGCCTGGCCGACGACGGCCGCCTGGACCTGATCGCCTTCCTCGGCGGCGCCAAGACCAACCTCGATCTGTCCCAGGTGCTGCGCCGGCGCCTGACCATCACCGGCTCGACCCTGCGCCCACGTCCGGTTGCCTTCAAGGCCGCCATTGCCGCGGCCTTGCGCGAGAAGGTCTGGCCGCTGATCGAGGCCGGGCGCTTCAAGCCGGTGGTGTACCGGACCTTTCCCCTGGAAGAGGCGGCGGCTGCGCACGCGCTGATGGAGTCCGGCGCCCACATCGGCAAGATCGTGTTGACGGTGTTGTAAGGCGCTGGTTTGACCGGCGCCGCCGCGGGGCGATACAATCATGGGTTATTTGCCTCCGGGGCTCAACATGCGCCGAAAACTCGTCGTCGGTAACTGGAAAATGAATGGCAGCCTGGCCGCGAACGCCACGCTGCTGGCCGGCATTGCGTCCGGCTATGCCGCCAGCGCCAAGGCCACCTGTGGCGTGTGCGCGCCCGCACCCTACCTGGACCAGTGCCAGAAGGCGCTGTCCGGCACCGCCATCGCCTGGGGCGCGCAGGACGTGTCGCAGCACGCGGCCGGCGCCTATACGGGCGAGGTATCGGGGGCGATGCTGGCCGAGTTCGGCTGCCGCTACGTGATCGTCGGCCATTCGGAGCGCCGCGCCTACCATGGCGAGAGCAACGAACTGGTGGCCGCCAAGGCGGTCGCGGCCCTGGCCGCCGGCCTGACCCCGATCGTGTGCGTGGGCGAAACGCTCGAGCAGCGCGAGGCGGGCCAGACCGCGACTATCGTCGGCAGCCAGCTGGCGGCCGTGCTGGCCAAGCTGGGGCAGGGCGACCTGGGCAAGATCGTGGTGGCCTACGAACCGGTCTGGGCAATCGGCACCGGCAAGACCGCCACCCCGGCCATGGCCCAGGAAGTGCATGCCCAGCTGCGCAAGCAGCTCAAGGAACAAGACGCCGCCGCCGGTGAACAGGTGCAGATCCTGTACGGCGGCAGCATGAAACCCGACAACGCTGCCGAACTCATGGCCCAGCCCGACATCGACGGCGGCCTGATCGGCGGCGCCGCGCTGAAGGCGGCCGATTTCCTGGCTATCGTCGGCGCGGCCTGACACAAATTTTTTTCATAGGAACTGAAACCACATGAGCTCCCTGTTCAATCTGATCGTCGTCGTGCAAGTGATCTCGGCCCTGGCCATCATCGGCCTGGTGCTGCTGCAGCACGGGAAGGGCGCCGACATGGGCGCGGCCTTCGGTTCGGGCGCCTCGGGCAGCCTGTTCGGCGCCACCGGCTCGTCGAACTTCCTGTCGAAGTCGACCGCCTTCGCCGCGGCCATCTTCTTCGCCTGCACCCTGGCCCTGTCCTATATCCAGACCCAGGCGCGCGTCGTGCAACCGGCCGCCGGCGGTATCATGGAACGCGCAGGCCAATCCGTGCCGACAACCACCACCGCACCGGCCGCCAAACCGGCCCCGTCCGCCCCGGCTCAGCCGGCCGCGGCAGCCCCGGCACCGGCCAACGAAATTCCTAAGTAAACACAAGAATTTTCCGCTTTTTGGCTTGGGGTAGCACAAATATTGCATTGGCAAAGTGTGCTCCCACTGTTAAAATAGCGGTCTCTTAGCCGACGTGGTGAAATTGGTAGACACGCTATCTTGAGGGGGTAGTGGCGCAAGCTGTGCGAGTTCGAGTCTCGCCGTCGGCACCAGAAGGATACAAGGGCCAGCAAGGGCAGTGCCTACGCTGGCTTTTTTGCGAGGATCAGCCGTTCGATCCTGGTGGCGGGCTCCAAGCCAGGTTTGATCGGTTGGCGCTGCGAAGTCGGCAGTGATTGATTAACCGTCCAAACAGGGCACACCACCGTGAACCTCGAGAATTACCTCCCCGTTCTGCTCTTTGTCCTCGTCGGCCTCGGCGTCGGCGTCGTCCCCCAAATCATCGGCCGCCTGGTCGCGCCCCACCGCCCGGACGCCCAGAAGCTGTCCCCCTACGAGTGCGGCTTCGAAGCCTTCGAAGACGCGCGCATGAAGTTCGACGTGCGCTACTACCTCGTGGCCATCCTGTTTATTTTGTTTGACCTGGAAACGGCATTCTTCTTCCCCTGGGGCGTCTCGATGCGCGAACTGGGCTGGGGCGCCTACGTGACGATGATGGTGTTCATCGCCGAATTCGTGGTCGGTTTTTGGTACATCTGGAAGAAAGGTGCCCTTGATTGGGAATAAGCCATGTCTATTGAAGGCGTTTTGAACGAAGGTTTCATCACCACCACGGCCGACAAGCTGATCAACTGGGCCCGCACCGGATCGCTGCATCCGATGACGTTCGGCCTGGCCTGCTGCGCGGTCGAGATGATGCACGCGGGCGCGGCCCGCTACGACCTGGAGCGCTTCGGCTTCATGTTTCGTCCCTCGCCGCGCCAGTCCGACGTGATGATCGTCGCCGGCACCCTGTGCAACAAGATGGCGCCGGCGCTGCGCAAGGTCTACGACCAGATGCCGGAACCGCGCTGGGTCATCTCCATGGGCTCCTGCGCCAACGGCGGCGGCTACTACCACTATTCCTACTCCGTGGTGCGTGGTTGCGACCGCATCGTGCCGGTCGACGTGTACGTCCCGGGCTGCCCGCCGACGGCCGAGGCCCTGCTGTACGGCATCCTGCAGCTGCAGAACAAGATCAAGCGCACCAACACGATTGCCCGCTAAGCCATGACGACCGCAAAAATCCAACAACTCCAGAACGCGCTCGCGTCCGCTTTCGGCGAGCGCGTCCAGACCACGGTCGCGCTGGGCGAGGTGACCATCGTCGTCAAGGCCGCCGACTACCTCGAGGTGATGAAGACCCTGCGCGACGCGCCGGGCCTGCATTTCGAGGAACTGATCGACCTGTGCGGTGTTGACTACCAAACATACGGCGAAGGCACCTGGGACGGCGCACGATTTGCCGCGGTCACCCATCTGCTGTCGCTGAAGAACAACTGGCGCGTGCGCGTGCGCGTGTTCGCCCCGGACGACGATCTGCCGGTGGTGCCTTCCGTGGTCGAGATCTGGCGCGCCGCCAACTGGTACGAGCGCGAAGCCTTCGACATGTACGGCATCATCTTCGAGGGCCACAACGACCTGCGCCGCATCCTGACCGACTACGGCTTCATCGGCCACCCGTTCCGCAAGGACTTCCCGGTCTCGGGCTATGTCGAAATGCGCTACGACCCCGAGCAGGGCCGCGTGATCTACCAACCCGTGACGATCGAACCGCGCGAGATCATCCCGCGCGTGATCCGCGAAGAAAACTACGGGACGAAATAATGGCTGAGATTAAGAACTACACCCTGAACTTCGGTCCGCAGCACCCGGCCGCGCACGGCGTGCTGCGCCTGGTGCTCGAGCTGGACGGCGAAGTGATCCAGCGCGCCGACCCGCACATCGGCCTGCTGCACCGCGCCACCGAGAAGCTGGCCGAGACGCGCACCTACCTGCAAAGCGTGCCCTACATGGACCGCCTGGACTACGTGTCCATGATGTCCAACGAGCACGCCTACGTGATGGCGATCGAGAAGCTGCTGGAGATCGAGGTGCCGGAGCGCGCGCTCTACATCCGCACCATGTTCGACGAGATCACCCGTCTGCTCAACCACCTGATGTGGCTGGGCGCGCACGCGCTGGACGTGGGCGCGATGGGTCCCTTCCTGTACGCCTTCCGCGACCGCGAAGACCTGTTCGACGTGTACGAAGCCGTGTCCGGCGCGCGCATGCACGCGGCCTACTACCGTCCGGGCGGCGTCTACCGCGACCTGCCGGACGCGATGCCGCAATACCGCGCCTCCCTGATCCGCAACGAGAAGGAACTGGCCAAGCGCAACGAAGACCGCCAGGGCTCGGTGCTCGACTTCATCGACCTGTTCACCCAGCGCTTCGACGGCTACGTGGACGAGTACGAGACGCTCCTGACCGACAACCGCATCTGGAAACAGCGCACGGTCGGCATCGGCGTGGTCTCGCCGGAAGACGCGAAGGCCATGGGCTTCACCGGTGCCATGCTGCGCGGCTCGGGCATCGCCTGGGACCTGCGCAAGACCCAGCCGTACGCCGCCTACGCCAAGATGGACTTCGACGTGCCGGTCGGCACCAACGGCGACTGCTACGACCGCTACCTGGTGCGCATGGAAGAGATGCGCCAGTCCAACCGCATCATCAAGCAGTGCGTGAAGTGGCTGCGCGCCAATCCGGGTCCCGTCATCACCAGCAACCGCAAGGTCGCGCCGCCGTCGCGCGTGGAGATGAAGACCAACATGGAATCGCTCATCCACCACTTCAAGCTGTTCACCGAAGGCATGCACGTCCCGCCGGGCGAGGCGTATAGCGCGGTCGAGCACCCGAAGGGCGAGTTCGGCATCTACATCGTGTCGGACGGCGCCAACAAGCCGTACCGCCTGAAGATCCGCGCGCCCGGCTTCGCCCACCTGCAAAGCCTGGACGCCATGGCGCGCGGCCACATGATCGCGGACGCCGTGACCATCATCGGCACCCAGGACATCGTTTTCGGCGAGATCGACCGTTAAAGGCACATCATGTTGTTATCCCAAGAGGCATACAAGAAAATCGACCGCGAGCTGGCCAAGTACCCGGCCGACCAGCGGCAATCCGCGGTGATGGCGGCGCTCGCCATCGCCCAGGACGAGAAGGGCTGGCTGTCGCCCGAGACCATGCAGGACCTGGCCGACTACATCGGCATGCCGGCCATCGCCGTGCAGGAGGTCGCCACCTTCTACAACATGTACAACGTCAAGCCGGTCGGCAAGCACAAGATCGCCGTCTGCACCAACCTGCCGTGCGCCCTGTCGGGCGGCGAGCGGGTGGGCGACTACCTGAAGCAGAAGCTGGGCGTGGATTACCGCGGCACCACCGAAGACGGCCAGTTCACCCTGATCGAGGGCGAGTGCATGGGCGCCTGCGGCGACGCGCCCGTCATGCTGGTCAATAACAAGCGCATGTGCTCGCACATGACGCACGAAAAGATCGACGCCCTCGTGGAGGAACTGAAGAAATGACCAGCCTGCACGACCGCCACATCAAGCCGCTGATCCTGGCCGGCCTGGACGGCCAGAACTGGCACCTGGACGAATACGTCAAGCGCGGCGGCTACTCCGCCCTGCGCCGCATCCTGACGGAAAAGACGCCGCCCGAACAGATCATCGCCGAACTGAAAACCTCGTCCCTGCGCGGACGGGGCGGCGCGGGCTTCCCGACCGGCCTCAAATGGTCCTTCATGCCGCGCCAGTTCCCGGGCCAGAAATACCTCGTCTGCAACACGGACGAAGGCGAGCCGGGCACCTTCAAGGACCGCGACATCATCCGCTACAACCCGCACGCCCTGATCGAGGGCATGGCCATCGGCGCCTACGCCATGGGCATCACGGTGGGTTACAACTACATCCACGGCGAGATCTTCGCCGAGTACCTGCGCTTCGAAGAGGCGCTGGAAGAGGCGCGCGCCGCCGGCTTCCTGGGCGATAAGATCATGGGCTCGGAGTTCAGCTTCCAGCTGCACGCCCACCACGGTTACGGCGCCTATATCTGCGGCGAGGAAACGGCGCTGCTGGAGTCGCTCGAAGGCAAGAAGGGCCAGCCGCGCTTCAAGCCGCCGTTCCCGGCCTCGTTCGGCCTGTATGGCAAGCCGACCACCATCAACAACACCGAGACCTTCGCGGCCGTGCCCTTCATCCTGAACATGGGCGGCGAAGCCTATGCGGCGCTGGGCAAGCCGAACAACGGCGGCACCAAGATCTTCTCGATCTCGGGCGACGTCGAGCGTCCGGGCAACTACGAAGTGCCGCTCGGCACCCCGTTCGCCAAGCTCATGGAGCTGGCCGGCGGCATGCGCGGCGGTAAGAAGATCAAGGCGGTGATCCCCGGCGGCTCGTCCGCTCCCGTGATCCGCGGCGACCTCATGATGGAAACCGACCTGGACTACGATTCGATCGCCAAGGCCGGCTCCATGCTCGGTTCCGGCGCCGTGATCGTCATGGACGAAACCCGCTGCATGGTCAAGTCGCTCTTGCGCCTGTCCTACTTCTACTATGAAGAGTCCTGCGGCCAGTGCACGCCCTGCCGCGAAGGCACGGGCTGGATGTACCGCATGGTGCACCGGATCGAGCACGGTCAGGGCCGCCCGGAAGATCTGGATCTGCTGAACTCCATCGCCGACAACATCCAGGGCCGCACCATCTGCGCCCTGGGCGACGCCGCCGCGATGCCGGTGCGCGCGATGATCAAGAACTTCCGCGATGAATTTGCGTATCACATCGAGCACAAGCATTGCCTCGTGCCCGCTTACATTTGAGAAGCCAGAGAACTCTCATGGTTGAAATTGAAATTGACGGTAAGAAGGTCGAGGTCCCGCCGGGCTCGATGGTGATGGATGCGGCCAACAAGCTTGGCACCTACATTCCGCACTTCTGCTACCACAAGAAGCTGTCCATCGCGGCCAACTGCCGCATGTGCCTGGTCGAGGTCGAGAAGGCGCCCAAGCCGCTGCCGGCCTGCGCGACCCCGGTCACAGCCGGCATGATCGTGAAGACCGCCTCGGACAAGGCGGTGCACGCCCAGCGCTCCGTGATGGAATTCCTGCTGATTAACCACCCGCTGGATTGCCCGATCTGCGACCAGGGCGGCGAATGCCAGCTGCAGGACCTGGCGGTCGGCTACGGCCACGGCGCCTCGCGCTACACGGAAGAAAAGCGCGTGGTGGCGCCGAAGGACGCCGGCCCGCTCATCTCGATGGAAGAGATGACCCGCTGCATCCAGTGCACCCGCTGCGTGCGCTTCGGCCAGGAAGTGGCCGGCGTGATGGAATTCGGCATGCTGGGCCGCGGCGAGCACTCGGAGATCACCACGTTTGTGGGCAAGACCGTCGACTCCGAAGTGTCGGGCAACATGATCGACCTGTGCCCGGTCGGCGCGCTCACCTCCAAGCCCTTCCGCTACACGGCCCGCACCTGGGAACTGTCGCGCCGCAAGTCGGTCGCGCCGCACGACTCGCTCGGCTCCAACCTCATCGTCCAGGTCAAGGGCGGCAAGGTCATGCGCGTGCTGCCGCTGGAGAACGAAGACGTCAACGAATGCTGGATCTCGGACAAGGACCGCTTCTCGTATGAGGCCCTGGCCACCGACGAGCGCCTGACGCGCCCGATGGTCAAGCAGGGCGGCCAGTGGCAGGAAACGGACTGGCAGACCGCGCTGGAATACGTGGCCCACGGCCTGCGCAACATCCGCCACGAGCACGGCGCCGATGCGATCGCCACCGCCGCCACCGCGCACTCCACGCTGGAAGAACTGCACCTGCTGAACAAGATCACCCGCGGCCTCGGCTCGGAGCACATCGACTTCCGCCTGCGCCAGACCGACTTCTCGCTGGACGGCACGGTCAAGCCCTGGCTCGGCATGAAGATCGCCGAGGTCAACGGCCTGTCCTCCGCCTTCGTGATCGGCTCCAACCTGCGCAAGGACCATCCGCTGTTCGCGACCCGCCTGCGCGGCTGCGCCAAGCACGGCACCAAGGTCGCCTTCCTGGGCGCCACCGCCGACGAGCAGCTGATGCCGGTGGCCGCGCGCATGGTCGCCGCGCCGTCCGACTGGCTGGCCGCGCTGTCCGAAGTGATCGTGGCCCTGGCCGCCGTCAAGGGCATCGCCGCGCCGGCCGGTTACGAGAACGTGCAAGCCTCCGACCAGGCCAAGGCGCTCGCCACCGCGATCGCGGGCGAGGGCGGGGCCGTGTTCCTCGGTAATGCCGTCACCCATCACCCGCAATACGCGGCCATCGCCGCCGCGGCCCAGTGGATCGCGGCCCAGACCGGCGCCAAGTTCGGCTACCTGACGGAAGCGGCCAACACGGTCGGCGGCCACGTCGTGGGCGCCACCTCGAAGCAGGGCGGCGCGCTGTTCTCGGCCCCGAAGAAGGCCTATGTCCTGTTTAACGCCGAGCCGGAGCTCGACTCGGCCAACCCGCAGCAGGCCCGCGCCGCGCTGGACGGCGCCGAGATGGTGGTGGTGCTGTCCGCCTTCAAGCACGGCGCCGACTACGCCGACGTGCTGCTGCCGATCGCCCCGTTCTCGGAAACGGCGGGCACCTTCGTCAATTGCGAAGGCCGCGCCCAGAGCTTCAACGGCAGCTGCAAGCCGCTCGGCGACGCGCGTCCGGGCTGGAAGGTCCTGCGCGTGCTGGGCAACCTCTTGTCGCTGGAAGGCTTCGACTACGAGACCTCGGAAGCCGTGCGCGACGAAGTGATCGGCGCCGGCAACGGCGACCTGTCGCCGCGCCTGCAGAACCAGTCCTACGCCGCGCCGCAAGCTGCGTCCCGCGCCGCCGCTGCGCTGGAGCGCTACGCCGACGTGCCGATCTATTTTGCCGACGCCATCGCGCGCCGCTCCGCGCCCTTGCTGCGTACCGCCGACGGCCAGCCGCCGGTGGCCACGCTGTCGGCCGACCTGGCCGCCAAGCTGGGCGTGCAGGCCGGCGACGACGTGAAAGTGACCCAGGGTTCGGGCTTCGCCATCCTGCCCGCCGCCATCGATCCGGCCCTGCCGGCCACCGTGGTGCGGGTGCCGGCCGCCCACGCCAACGTGTCCACGCTGGGCGCGATGTTCGGCGCGATCTCGGTTGAAAAAGCAGGGGAGGGCAAGTAATGCAGGACTTCATCACCAACCTCTCCACCCAGGGCACGGCCCTGATGGGCCCGGGCCTGTGGGCCCTGGTCTGGACCCTGGTCAAGATCATCGTCGTGATGCTGCCGCTGATGGGCTGCGTGGCCTACCTGACGCTGTGGGAACGCCGCGTGCTGGGCTGGATCCAGATCCGGATCGGCCCGAACCGCGTCGGCCCCAACGGCTTCCTGCAGCCGATCGCGGACGCGCTCAAGTTCCTGATGAAGGAAATCATCGTCCCGCAGCGCGCCAACCAGTCGCTGTTCGTCATCGGCCCGATCCTGGCCATCGCCCCGGCGCTGGCCGCCTGGGTGGTGGTGCCGTTCGGCCCGCAGGCCGCGCTGGCCAACGTCAACGCCGGCCTGCTGCTGCTGATGGCGATCACCTCGATCGAGGTGTATGGCCTGATCATCGCCGGCTGGGCGTCGAACTCGAAGTACTCCTTCCTGGGCGCGATGCGCGCCTCGGCCCAGATGGTCTCCTATGAGATCGCGATGGGCTTCGTGCTGGTGATCGTGCTGATGGTGTCGGGCTCCCTGAACTTCACCGACATCGCCCAGGCCCAGCAGAAGGGCGCGATGGCCGACATGGGCCTGAATTTCCTGTCCTGGAACTGGCTGCCGCTGCTGCCGATCTTCGTGATCTACCTGGTGTCCGGTCTGGCCGAATGCAACCGCCACCCGTTCGACGTGGTGGAAGGCGAGTCCGAGATCGTGGGCGGCCACATGGTGGAATACTCCGGCATGTCCTACGCCCTGTTCTTCCTGGCCGAATACGCCAACATGATCCTGATCGGCGTGCTCGGTTCGGTCATGTTCCTGGGCGGCTGGTCGGCGCCCCTCAAGGTACTGGAATTCGGCGGCGCCTTCGGCGGCTTCTTCTGGCTGTTCGTGAAGACCTTCCTGATTTGCACCCTGTTCATCTGGACCCGGGCGACCTTCCCGCGCTACCGCTATGACCAGATCATGCGCCTGGGCTGGAAGGTGTTCATTCCGGCGACCCTGATCTATCTGGTGTTCATCGCCACCTGGATGCAGACGCCCTGGAACATTTGGAAGTAAGAGAGCCTAACGAATGACTAAGCTAAAAGATTTCATCGGCAGCCTGATGCTGACGGAGCTGTTCAAGGGAATGGCTCTGACGGGGCGCTACATGTTCTCCCGGAAGATCACGGTGCAGTTCCCGGAAGAGAAGACCCCGCTGTCGCCGCGCTTCCGCGGCCTGCACGCCCTGCGCCGCTACCCGAGCGGGGAAGAGCGCTGCATCGCCTGCAAGCTGTGCGAAGCGGTGTGCCCGGCCATGGCCATCACCATCGAGTCCGAAGAGCGCGCGGACGGCTCGCGCCGCACCACCCGCTACGACATCGACCTGACCAAGTGCATCTTCTGCGGCTTCTGCGAAGAGTCCTGCCCGGTCGACTCGATCGTCGAGACCAACACGCTGGAATACCACGGCGAAAAGCGCGGCGACCTGTACTACACCAAGGAGATGCTCCTGGCCGTGGGCGACCGCTACGAACAACAGATCGCCGCCGACCGCGCGGCCGACGCCAAGTACCGCTGATTGGGAGCGCACATGGATTTCACAACCATCCTGTTCTACGTGTTCGCCGCGATCATGGTGTTCGCGGCCACGCGCGTGATCACCGCCCGCAACCCGGTCCACGCGGCCCTGTTCCTGGTGCTCACCTTCTTCAACGCGGCCGGCATCTGGATGCTGCTCAAGGCCGAGTTCCTCTCCATCGTGCTGGTGCTGGTGTATGTCGGCGCCGTGATGGTGCTGTTCCTGTTCGTCGTGATGATGCTCGACATTAACATCGACAAGCTGCGCGAAGGCTTCTGGAACTACCTGCCGCTGGCCTCCGTGGTCGGCGCGGTGATCGTGCTGGAAATGGCGGCCGTGCTGTGGCGCTCCTTCCTGTCCTTCGACGGGACGGTGGGCGCCAACGGCGCCAACATCGGCGGCACCAAGGAACTGGGCAAGCTGATCTACACCCAATACATCTACGGCTTCGAAGTGGCGGCCGTGATCCTGCTGGTGGCGATGATCGCCGCCGTCGCGCTGACCATGCGCAAGCGCAAGGACAGCAAGTACTACGATCCGGGCCAGGCCGTGAAGGTCAAGCGCAACGACCGCCTGCGCATCGTCAAGATGCAGGCCGTGGTCGAAGCGCCGGCCGTGGAATCCAAGGAGGCACAATGACTCTCTCGCTCGCGCATTACCTGGTGCTGGGCGCCATCCTGTTCGCGATTTCGATCGTCGGCATTTTCCTGAACCGCAAGAACGTCATCATCCTGCTGATGGCGATCGAGCTGATGCTGCTGGCGGTGAACCTGAACTTCATCGCCTTCTCGCACTACCTCGGCGACGCGGCAGGGCAGATCTTCGTCTTCTTCATCCTCACCGTGGCCGCCGCCGAATCGGCGATCGGCCTTGCCATCCTGGTGGTGCTGTTCCGCAATCTGGACACCATCAATGTGGAAGACCTGGACAGCCTGAAGGGCTGACCCATCCTCGGATAATAACGACTAAGGTTCAACATGGCGGGATCTCTTAACCCTAATCTTCTGCTCGCGGTACCGCTGGCGCCCCTCGCGGGCTCGGCGATCGCGGGCCTGTTCGGCACCAGGTTCTTCGGCAACGTCGTCGGCCGCAAGGGCGCGACCGCGGCCACCATCCTCGGTGTCCTGGTCGCCTTCCTGATCTCCTTCCAGACCCTGCTCGCGGTCATGGACGGCGCAGCCTTCAACCAGGCCATCTACACCTGGATGACGGTCGGCACCCTGAAGCTGCAGGTCGGCTTCCAGATCGATTCGCTCACGGCGATGATGATGTGCGTGGTGACCTTCGTGTCCCTGATGGTGCACATCTACACGATCGGCTACATGGCGGAGGACGAGGGCTACAACCGCTTCTTCTCCTACATCTCGCTGTTCACCTTCTCGATGCTGATGCTGGTCATGTCCAACAACTTCCTGCAGCTGTTCTTCGGCTGGGAAGCGGTGGGCCTGGTCTCGTATCTCCTGATCGGCTTCTGGTACACCCGTCCGACCGCCATCTTCGCCAACATGAAGGCCTTCCTGGTGAACCGCGTGGGCGACTTCGGCTTCATCCTCGGCATCGGCCTGCTGCTGGCGTATTCCGGCTCGATGGACTACCAGGAAGTGTTCGCCCAGAAGGAGCATCTCGCCACCCTGACCGTGCCGGGCACCAGCTGGGCGCTGCTGTCGGCCGCCTGCATTTGTCTCTTCATCGGCGCCATGGGTAAATCGGCCCAGTTCCCGCTGCACGTGTGGCTGCCGGACTCGATGGAAGGCCCGACCCCGATCTCCGCGCTGATCCACGCCGCGACCATGGTCACGGCCGGCATCTTCATGGTGACCCGCATGTCGCCCCTGTTCGAGCTGTCCGACACGGCGCTGTCCTTCGTGCTGGTGATCGGCGCGATCACGGCGCTGTTCATGGGCTTCCTGGGCATCATCCAGAACGACATCAAGCGCGTGGTGGCTTACTCCACGCTGTCCCAACTCGGCTACATGACCGTGGCCCTGGGCTGCTCGGCCTACTCGGTGGCCGTGTTCCACCTGATGACCCACGCCTTCTTCAAGGCCCTGCTGTTCCTCGGCGCCGGCTCGGTCATCATCGGCATGCACCACGACCAGGACATCCGCAACATGGGCGGCCTGTCCAAGTACATGAAGATCACCTGGATCACCTCCCTGATCGGCTCCCTGGCCCTGATCGGCACCCCGTTCTTCTCCGGCTTCTACTCGAAGGATTCGATCATCGAGGCGACCGCCGCCACCCATATCGCGGGTTCGGGCTTCGCCCACTTCGCGGTGCTGGCCGGCGTGTTCGTGACCGCTTTCTATTCCTTCCGCATGTACTTCCTCGTGTTCCACGGCGAGGAGCGCTTCGGCAAGGCGCACCATCATAGCGAAGGCCATGATTCGGACGCCCACAACGAGGAAGACGAACATGACCACGGCCACCACCACGGCCTGGCTCCCGGCCAGAAGCCGCACGAGTCGCCGTTCGTGGTCTGGTTCCCGCTGGTGATGCTGGCGATTCCGTCGGTGGTCATCGGTTATATCGCCATCGGCCCGATGCTGTTCGGCGACTTCTTCAAGGGCGTGATCGCCGTGGCCGAGAGCCACGAGGCGATGGCCGAACTGGCGCACGAGTTCCACGGCCCGGTGGCCATGGCGACCCATGCGCTGACCTCCGCTCCGTTCTGGCTCGCGCTGGCGGGCGTGGCCTCGGCCTACTACTGCTACATGGTCAACCGCGCCGTGCCGCAGTGGTTCTACGACAAGTTCAAGGCCGTGCACACCCTGCTGGACAACAAGTACTACATGGACAAGTTCAACGAGGTCGTGTTCGCCGGCGGCGCGCGTCTCTTGGGCGGCGGCCTGTGGAACGTGGGCGACCGCGGCCTGATCGACGGCCTGATCGTCAACGGCTCGGCCAAGGTGGTCGGCTGGTTCTCGTCCGTGGTACGCGTGCTGCAATCCGGTTACATCTACCACTATGCATTTGTGATGATCCTGGGCGTGCTGTACTTCCTGCTGAAGTACTTCCCGTTCTGGCACGCTTAACCCGACCACGCAAAGACTAGAAAAACCATGATGCAGTCCACCACCTCTACTCTTCCGCTCCTGAGCCTGTCGATCTGGCTGCCGATCGTGTTCGGCGTGCTGATCCTGGCCATCGGTCGCGACACCAACAAGGGCTTCACCCGGCTCCTGGCGCTGGCCGGTTCGATCGTCTCGGTGCTGCCGACGATCCCGCTGTTCACCCAGTTCGACAAGGCCGCCCACGGCGTGCAGTTCGTCGAGAAGTCGGCCTGGATCGGCCGCTTCAACATCTTCTACTACCTGGGTATCGACGGCCTGTCGCTGTGGTTCATTCCGCTGACGGCCTTCATCACCGTGATCGTCGTGATCTCGGCCTGGGAAGTGATCCAGGAGCGCGTGGCCCAGTACATGGCCGCCTTCCTGATCCTGTCCGGCCTCATGATCGGCGTGTTCGCCGCCCTCGACGGCGCGCTGTTCTACTTCTTCTTCGAAGCGACCCTGATCCCGATGTACCTGATCATCGGTATCTGGGGCGGGGCGAACCGGATCTACGCGTCCTTCAAGTTCTTCCTGTACACCTTCCTCGGCTCGCTGCTGACCCTGATCGCGCTGATCTACCTGTACAACGTGTCGGGCAGCTTCGACATCCTCGAGTGGCACAAGCTGCCGCTGACGATGAAGGAGCAGAGCTTCATCTTCGTCGCCTTCCTGGCCGCGTTCGCGGTGAAGGTGCCGATGTTCCCGGTCCACACCTGGCTGCCGGACGTGCACGTGGAAGCGCCGACCGGCGGCTCCGCCGTGCTGGCCGCGATCATGCTGAAGCTGGGCGCGTACGGCTTCCTGCGGTTCTCGCTGCCGATCACCCCGGACGCCGCGCACTCCATGGCCCCGCTGGTCATCGTGCTGTCCCTGATTGCCGTGATCTACATCGGCCTGGTGGCCATGGTCCAGAAGGACATGAAGAAACTGGTCGCCTATTCGTCGATCGCGCACATGGGCTTCGTGACCCTGGGCTTCTTCATGTTCAACGAGATCGGCACCCAGGGCGGTATCGTGCAGATGATCTCGCACGGTTTCGTTTCGGCCGCCATGTTCCTGTGCATCGGCGTGCTGTACGACCGCATGCACTCGCGCCAGATCGCCGACTACGGGGGCGTGATCAACAAGATGCCGCGCTTCGCGGCCCTGGTGGTGCTGTTCTCGATGGCCAACTGCGGCCTGCCGGCCACCTCCGGCTTCGTCGGCGAGTTCATGGTCATCCTGGGCGCCGTGCAGTTCAACTTCGTGACCGGCGCGCTGGCCGCGGTCGCCCTGATCCTGGGCGCGGCCTACTCGCTGTGGATGGTCAAGCGCGTGATCTTCGGCGCCATCACCAATCCGCACGTCGAGGAACTGACCGACCTGAACGGCCGCGAATTCCTGATGCTCGGCCTGCTGGCGATCCTGACCCTGTACATGGGCCTGTACCCGGCGCCGTTCACCGACACGATGCAAACCTCCGTGGCCGACCTGCTGCAGCATGTCTCGGTCAGCAAGCTGCCACACTAAGGACCAGTCATTTATGAATAACCTCGTCCCGCTCTACGCCGAGATCTTCCTGACGATCGCCGCCTCGGCGATCCTCTTGATCGACATGTTCTTGCCGGATGCGAAGCGCTCGCTGACCTACCTGCTGTCGCTGCTGGCCCTGGTCGGCGCGGCCGTCATCACCTGGTCCGACATGAACGCCGGCACCACGACCTATGCCTTCGGCGGCATGTTCGTGAACGATCCGATGGGCAACCTGCTCAAGCTGTTCTCCTACCTGGCCTCCGGCTTCACCCTCGTGTACGGCCGCCAGTACGTCGAGCAGCGCGCCATCACCAACACCCACCTGGGCGGCGAGTACTACGTGCTGGCCCTGTTCTCCCTGGTCGGGCAGATGGTGATGATTTCGGGCAGCAACATGCTCGTCATCTACCTGGGCCTGGAGCTGATGTCCCTGTCCCTGTACGCCCTGGTGGCCCTGCGCCGCGACCACGCCGTCTCGACCGAAGCCGCGATGAAGTATTTCGTGCTCGGTGCGCTCGCTTCCGGCTTCCTGCTGTACGGTATTTCCATGCTGTACGGCGCGACCGGCACCCTGGACGTGCAGACCATGGCCAAGGTGGCCGCTTCCGGCACCATCAAGCCGACCGTGCTGGTGTTCGGCATCGTGTTCGTGGTGGCCGGCCTGGCGTTCAAGCTGGGCGCCGTGCCCTTCCACATGTGGGTGCCGGACGTGTACCAGGGTTCGCCCACCGCCGTCACGCTGCTCTTGGGCGGCGCGCCCAAGCTGGCCACCTTCGCCATCGCCATCCGCCTGCTGGTGGAAGGCCTGCTGCCGCTGGCCGGCGACTGGCAACAGATGATGATGGTGCTGGCCGTGGCCTCCCTGGCGATCGGCAACCTGACCGCCATCGCGCAGAGCAACCTCAAGCGCATGCTGGCGTACTCGACCATCGCCCAGATGGGCTTCGTGCTGCTCGGCCTGACCGTGGGCGTGACCCGCGACGCGGCCGGCGTCGCCTCGGCCGCCAACGCCGGCGCCGCCTACAGCGCCGCCATGTACTACGCGATCGTCTATGTGCTGACCACGCTCGGCACCTTCGGCCTCATCATGCTGCTGGCCCGTTCCGGCTTCGAGGCGGAAGAGATCAGCGACTTCCAGGGCCTGGCCAAGCGCTCGCCCTGGTATGCCGCCATGATGTCGATCCTGATGCTGTCGCTGGCCGGCGTGCCGCCGATGGTGGGCTTCTGGGCCAAGCTGGCCGTGCTGCAGGCGGTCCTGGACGCGGGTTACACCTGGCTGGCCGTGCTGGCCGTCATGTTCTCGCTGATCGGCGCCTACTACTACCTGCGCGTGATGAAGACCATGTGGTTCGACGAGCCGGCCGACACGACCGCCATCGTCGCACCGTTCGACATGCGTTTCGCCCTGTCCGTCAATGGCCTGTTCATCCTGGCCGCGGGCATCGTGCCGGCCGCGCTGATGGAAGCCTGCCTGCACGCCATGACCAAGACCCTGGCGTCCTGATGGACCTGGGCGCCGCGAGCTGGCTGGTGGTTGCGGTCGCCCTGGCGGCCGCCAACCTGCCGTTCCTGAGCGAGCGCGCCTTCGGCCTGGTGCCGCTGGCGCGCAAGCCCATCTGGGCGCGCCTGCTGGAACTGCTTGCCCTATACTTCGTGGTGGGCGGCCTCGGCCGCGCCCTTGAATCCTACCTCGGCAATGCCTTCCCGCAGACCTGGGAGTTCTACGCCATCACCGCCTGCCTGTTCCTGGTGCTGGCCTTTCCCGGTTTCGTCTGGCGTTACCTGCGCAAGCACCATGGACCTGACTGAAAAACGCATCAGCGGCAGCGTCGTGTACGACGGGCACTTCCTGAAGGTCGAGAAAGACCTGATCGAGCTGCCGGACGGTAAGCGCACCCACCGCGAATACATCCGCCACCCGGGCGCCGTGGTGGTGCTGCCGTTGCTGGACGACGGCCGCGTGCTGCTGGAACGCCAGTGGCGCTATCCGAACGGACAGGTCTTCATCGAATTTCCAGCCGGTAAGATCGACCCGGGCGAGGACCACCTGGCCTGCGCCCAGCGCGAGTTGCAGGAGGAAACGGGGTATACCGCGACCGATTGGCAATTCGTGTGCACCATCCACAACGCCATCGCCTATTCCGACGAGCACCTGGAGCTGTTCCTGGCCCGGGGCTTGAGCCCGGGGGAAGCCAAGCTCGACGAGGGCGAATTCCTCGAATGCTTCACCGTCACCATGCCCGAACTGCTGGAACTGGTGCGGACCGGTAAAATCACCGATGTGAAAACCATCATCGGGACGTTCTGGCTGGAAAAAATCGTGGCCGGGAGCTGGCGTCCCGCCTAAGGGACCATGCGTCTTTTCCTGCTGCCGTTGTTGCTGGCCTGGCTGGCCGTGCCGAGCGCCCACGCGGCGCGCAGCGCCTTCCAGGCCCGCTGCGAGGACGGCATTCCCCACGCCCAGGTCCAGGTCACGAGCCGCGGCGCGGCCGGCTATACCATCGACCACACCCAGTCCTACCGCACCCTGGCGCGCCTCAAGGGCCAGGTCCCGGCGCGCGCCCTGGTGCTCGGGCTGACCCGGACCGAGTCGCGGGTGGCCGTCCGCAGCACCGGCGCCATCCTGCAGGACCGGGTCAGCGGCTACGAGTGCCTGGCCCCGCGCCTGGCGGTGGAGCTGTGGTACACCCCGGCTGTCATCTATGTGGGGCGCGAGTTCGCGGCCGGCAGCTGTTCCTACCGCGAGATCCTGGCCCACGAGCAGCGCCACTACCTCGCTTACCTGAACCACCTGCCCGGGGTCGAGCGGCGCGTGCGTGCGGCGCTGCAGCAGCGCTTTGGCGACAAACCCCTGTACGCGATCCGTGGACAATCAAGTGCACTCTTGAGCGCGGAAATCGACGCGCGCTGGCTGCCTTATATAAAATCGGAACTGGGGCAGGTCGAACGGGTCCAGGCCGCGATCGATTCACCCGCGGAATATGCCCGCCTCAGCAAAGTTTGCGCAGGTGAGGTACAGTCGATCATCCGCTCGCAGGAAGGCAAACGCTAATTTTATGACCCAGCAAGCACCGCGCTACGTCGCCCTGATTCCCGCCGCCGGCGTCGGCGCCAGGATGGGCGCCGACGGCCCCAAACAATACCTGCCGCTGGCCGGTAAGCCGATGCTGCGCCATACCATCGATGCCTTCCTCTCCAGCGACCGCATCGCCCACACCTTCGTCGTGGTGAGTCCGGACGACCCGGTGATCGACAGCGTGGTGCCGGCCGGCGGCGTCACGGTCCTGCGCTGCGGCGGGTCCACGCGCATGGAATCGGTGCTCAATGGCCTGGACGCGCTGTCCGGCCAGCTGCGCGCGCACGACTGGGTGCTGGTGCACGACGCCGCGCGGCCCGGTCTCGACGCGGCGCTGATTGGCAGATTGATCGACACGGTGGGCGACGATCCGGCGGGAGGCCTCCTGGCCCTGCCGGTGGTCGACACCGTCAAGCGCGGCCCCGCAGGCGCCGCCGAAGCCACCGTGCCGCGCGCCGGGCTGTGGCTGGCCCAGACCCCGCAAATGTTTCGATACCGGCTGCTGCGCGACGCGCTCGCGGCCGCCACCGACGTGCACGCCATTACCGATGATGCGAGCGCCGTCGAGGCCATGGGCTTCGCACCGAAGCTCGTCGAAGGACATCCCCGTAACCTCAAGGTGACGCTGCCGGCCGACATCCGGATCGCCGAGATGTACCTGGCGTCGTCCTGAACAACTGCATTCACTGTGACTATGGCTCTGGCTTCCTACAATCCTACCCCACCATTCCGGATCGGCACCGGCTACGACTGTCACGCGCTGGTCGAAGGCCGCAAGCTCGTGCTGGGCGGCGTGACGATCCCTCACAAACTCGGCCTGCTGGGCCACTCGGACGCGGACGCGCTGCTGCACGCCATCATCGACGCGCTGCTCGGCGCCGCCGCCCTGGGCGACATCGGCAAGCACTTCCCGGACACGGACCCCATGTTCGCCGGGGCCGACTCGCGCACCCTGCTGCGCGAAGTGGCCTCGCGCGTGCTGGCCACCGGCTACACCATCGGCAATGTCGACGCGACCATCATCGCGCAGGCGCCGAAGATGGCGCCGCACATTCCGCAGATGGTCTCGCGCATCGCCGAGGACATCGGCGTGTCGCCGCAGCAGGTCAACATCAAGGCCAAGACCAACGAGAAGCTCGGCTACCTGGGACGCGAGGAAGGCATCGCCGCCGAAGCGGTCGCGCTGCTGGTGCGTAACCCGGCCGAATGAGCGCCGGCTGGCTCGCGCTGGCGGCCGTCGCCGCCCTCGGGGGCGGCTGGGCGCTGGCCGCGCGCTTCGCACCGGCCACGCTGACGCGCTGGGGCCTGTGGGCGGAGCGGCGCCTGTCTGGGCTGCGGTTGAAGTCGGCCACGGTGGACGGCTTTGCCATGCCGTACCTGGAAGGCGGGCAGGGCGAGCCGCTCCTGCTGATCCACGGCTTCGCTGGCGACAAGGACAACTTCACCCGGGTCGCGCGCTACCTCACGCCGCATTACCGGGTCCTGATCCCGGACCTGCCGGGCTTCGGCGACGCCGGGCGCGTGCCCGGCGCCGACTACCACATGATCGAGCAGGCCAAGCGCCTGGCCGCGTTCCTGGACCAGCTGGGAGTAGGGCGGATCCACCTGGGTGGCAATTCCATGGGCGGCTTCATCGCCGCGCAGTTCGCCGGCCTGTTTCCCACGCGGGTCGCGTCCGTGTGGCTGATCGACGCCGCCGGCACGGAAGCGTCCTACGACAACGCGCTGCTGAGGCACTATGTGGAGACGGGCGAGATGCCGCTCCTGATCCGGCATGAGCGCGAGTTCGACCATCTGCTGGCGAAGACCTGTCACCGCATCCCGTTCCTGCCGCGCTTCATCCGCCGCGTGCTGGGCCGGCGCGGCGCCGCCGATTTCGCGCTGCACACCGAGATCATGAAGCAGCTGCACGCATCGCCATTGATCGAAGCGCAGTACCCATCGCTGCCGCAGCCCGCCCTGATCGTCTGGGGCGAGCAGGACGAGATCCTGAGTCCGCGTGGCGCCCAAGCCTTCCACGCCTTGTTCACGAATTCGACGGTGCGCCTGATGCCGCAGGTCGGTCATCTCCCGATGGCCGAAGTCCCCAAGCAAACCGCCGCCGACTACCTCGCCTTCCGAAAAACCTCGAAAAACCTAGGGTCAGATCGCCCATTGCACAAAAAATTACCGATCCGGTAATTTTTTGTGCAATGGGCGATCTGACCCTGGTTTTACTTATCGTCTGGGGGAGCAGGACGAGATCCTGAGCCCGCGCGGCGCGCAAGCCTTTCACGCCTTGTTCACGAATTCGACGGTGCGCCTGCTGCCCCAGGTCGGTCATCTCCCGATGGCCGAAGTCCCCAAGCAAGCCGCCGCCGACTACCTCCGTTCCGCCAAACAATCTAGGGTCAGGTCGCCCATTGCGTCAAAATTTGCCAAGGCAAATTTTGACGCAATGGGCGACCTGACCCTGGTTCTAGAGGGCGGAGCCGAAGCGTTCGAGGACGTGGCGCGACATGCCCTTGGCCAGTTCGGCTTCGCCGTAGAAGACCGTCGCTTCTTCTTCGTGGAGCAGGTTCGCTTCTTCCTCGCTGTGGGTGCGCACCACCGTTTCGATCTCGGGATTGAGGGTGCGGGCGATGTCGAGAACGGTGTGCACGTCGAAGGTGTCGGGCGTGGCCACCACCAGCATGGCGGCGTTGGCGATGTGGGCCTGGATCAGCACCGCCGGGTTGGAGGCGTCCCCGTACACGGCGGCGATGCCGCGGGTGCGCAGGCGCTCCACCACTTCGCGCTTCTGCTCCGCGACCACGAAGGGGATGTGGCGCTTCAAAAGCGCGGCGGCGATGCGCTTGCCGACACGGCCGTAACCGACCAGCACCACCTGGCCGGAGAGGTAGTGCGCGGCCGTGGACATCGGCAGGGTCGACATCGGATCTTCTGGACGTTCCAGTAGCTCGCGCAGCTTGCGGTGCTGCTGGATCCAGGCGCTGATCGGGTGCACGGCCAGGAACATCAGGGGATTCAGGGCGATCGACAGGATTGAGCCGGCCAGGATCAGGTTGCGCGCGTGCGCGTCGAGGATGCCCAGCTCGACCCCGAGTGCGGCCAGGATGAACGAGAATTCGCCGATTTGCGCCAGCGAGGCCATCAACATCAGCGCCGTGTTGAGCGGATAGCGGAACAGGACCACGATCAGCGCCGCCGCCAGCGGGTTGACCACCATGATCAGGGCCAGCACGCCCAGCACGTGCATGGGCGTGTCGAACAGCACGCTCGGATCGAACAGCATGCCGACCGAGACGAAGAACAGCACGGCGAACGCTTCGCGCAGCGGCAGCGATTCCTCCGCGGCGCGGTGGCTGAACTCCGATTCGCGCATGATCATGCCGGCGAAGAAGGCGCCCAGCGCGAACGAGACGCCGAACAGCCTGGAGGCGGCATACGCGATGCTGACCGCGGCCGCCACCACGCACAGGGTGAACAGCTCGCGCGAGCCGCTGCGCGCCACGTGCCACAGCAGGCGCGGGAACAGGCGGCGGCCGACGATCAGCATGAAGGCGACGAAGGCGCCGACCTTGCCGAGCGTGATGGCGAGCGACAGCGCCAGCTCGCCCGCCGGCTGCACCGGCCCGCCGCCGCGCAGCACCCCGGCCAGAGGCGGCAGCAGCACCAGCATCAGCACCGTGACCAGGTCCTGCACCACCAGCCAGCCGACCGCGATGCGCCCGTTCATCGAGTCCATGGCCTTGCGCGCTTCGAGCGCGCGCAGCATGACGACGGTGGAGGCGATCGATAGCGACAGCCCGAACACGACCGCCGCGCCCACGCTCCAGCCCCACCACCAGGCTAGGGCCGTGCCCGACAGCGCCGCCGCCGCCATCTGCAGCAGGGCACCGGGCACCGCCAGACGCCGCACGTCGAGCAGGTCGTCGAGCGAGAAGTGCAGGCCGACGCCGAACATCAGCAGCATGACGCCGACTTCGGCCAGCTCGGCGGCCAGGCTGCTGCTGGCCTCCAGTCCGGGCGTGAAGGGGCCAAGCAGGACGCCGGCAACGAGGTAGCCGACCAGGGCCGGCAGGCGCAGGCGCACGGCGACGAAGCCGCAGACGAGCGCCAGGCCGAGCGCCGTGGCAAGCGTGGTGACGAGAGGAAGAGAATGGCCCATACCGCCACTGTAGCGCACGGCGCCGAATCCGGGCAACGACCACGCGCATTGACAAAAGGGGTTATACTTGCCGGATCAATTACGTGTATATGCACCTAAAATGACCGAAACCGGCAAACCCAGCGGTTGCACCTCGGCCCGCCTGCGCCGGCTGGCGCGCGCCACTTCGCGCATGTATGACCGCCACCTGGCTGCGGCCGGCCTGAAGACGACCCAGTATTCCGTCCTGGCCAACGCGGCCCGGGCCGACCGTCCGGTGGCCGAACTGGCCGAGCTGCTGGCCATGGACCGCACCACGCTCACGCGTAACCTCAAGCCCCTGATCGACGCCGGCTGGATCGCGCTGGCGCCGGGGCGGGACGCGCGCCAGCGCATCGTCCAGGTCACGGCGCCGGGCCGCGCCAAGCTGCGCGAGGCCCAGCGCCTGTGGCGCACGGCGCAGGACGAACTCGAATCCATCCTCGGCATCGACACGGTGGGGCTGCTGCACGACCAGCTCGACACCGCCCTTGCCACCCTCAAGCCCTACCTGGAGCCTTCCCACCATGACCACCCCGACGAATGAGATGAGCCCGCGCGCCGCCTGGCTCCTGATCCTGGCCGCCGCCGCGATCCTCATGATCACCATGGGCGCGCGCCTGACCACCGGCCTGTTCCTGTCGTCGCTGAACACGGCCACCGGCCTGGGCGTGGCCTCGATCAGCTTCGCGATGGCGATCGGCCAGTTCATGTGGGGCGCTTCGCAGCCCGTGTTCGGGGCCATCGCGGACAAGTACGGCTCGGTGCGCGTGGTGATCGTGGGTGCGCTGATGCTGGCTGTGGGCACCGCCGCCACGCCCTTCATGAAGTCGGAATTCGGCCTGATCGTCACACTCGGCGTCCTGGCCGCGGCCGGCGCGGGCGCGGGCAGCTTCTCGATCCTGATCGGGGCCACGGCCCAGCGTCTGCCGCTGGCGCGCCGGCCGTTCGCGGCCGGCTTCATCAACGCCGGCGGCTCGTTCGGCCAGTTCGTGTTCGCGCCGCTGATGCAGTTCATGATCAGCACCACCGGCTGGGTGAGCGCCATGTTCACCATGGCCGCGACCACGCTGCTGACGATTCCCCTGGCCTGGCCACTGCGCTCCAGCGCCCATGCGCCGGTTGCGCACGCGGCCCACGAGGGCGGCCTGGGCGCCCAGGTGCGCGCGGCGTTGCGCGACCGGAACTACCTGTTCCTGCACGCGGGTTTCTTTACCTGCGGCTTCCACATCGCCTTCCTGGTGACCCACCTGCCGGGCGAGGTGGTGCTGTGCGGGCTGCCGGCCAGCGTGTCGGCCACCGCGCTCGCGCTGATCGGCCTCTTTAACATCGCCGGTTCGCTGTCGGCCGGGGCGCTGTCGCAGCGCTACCGCATGAAAAATCTGCTGGCCTTCATCTACGGCACCCGCGCGGTGGCGGTGATCGTGTACCTGATGATGCCCAAGACGGCGCTGACCTTCTACGTGTTCGGCGCGGTGCTGGGCTTTACGTGGCTGGCGACGGTGCCGCCGACCGCGGGCCTGGTGGGCAAGCTGTTCGGCACGCGCTACCTCGCCACGCTGTTCGGTCTCACGCTGCTGTCGCACCAGACCGGCGCCTTTTTCGGCGCCTGGCTGGGCGGCCTGGCCTTCGTCAAGTTCGGCAGCTACGACTGGATGTGGTACGCGGACATCGCGCTGGCCGCGGCGGCGGCGCTCGTCAATCTGCCGATCCGCGAGGCGCCCGTGGCGCGCGCGCCGGCTGGCGCGGCGGCGGCCTCGTAATGGAACGCGATCTGACGGCCTACCGCGAAGTGGCGGTGCAGGTGGTGCGCGACGCCCGCACCGGCGCCGCCGTCGTGCGTCCGCTTTCCGGCCAGCCCTTCGCGCCCGACATGCGGGTGCACGGCGCCGGCCGGCTCGCGCTTGAGCATCCCATCGGCGCGATCTTCCTGGTGCAGGCGAAGATGACGGACCGCCTGGGAGGCACGCCTTTCCTGTACGTGTATCACGGCGACCCGGTGCGCGCGCTCACGCCGGCCGAAGCCAAGCGCTGGCTGGGCGAATACCGGCGCCTGCGCATCTAGCCGAATTTGGCTAACATTGTCGGCCAAGTATCCTCCGAAGGAGCAAGCATGATTCAAGTGCGTGAAATCGATCATCTGGTGCTGCGCGTGATCGACCTGGAAAAGATGGTGAGCTTCTACCGCAAGGTGCTGGGCTGCGCGGTCGAGCGGCGCCAGGATGAAATCGGCCTGGTGCAATTGCGCGCCGGGCGCTGCCTGCTGGACCTGGTGCCGGTGGAGGGCAAGATCGGCCGCATGGGCGGCGCGGCGCCGGGCGCGGAAGGGCGCAACCTGGACCACTTCTGCTTTCGGGTCGAACCCTTCAACGAGAATGACATCCGGCAGCATCTCGATGCGATGCGGGTGGAGTTCGGGCCCGTCGAATCGCGCTATGGGGCGGAAGGGGAAGGGCCGTCCATCTATATCAAGGATCCGGAAGGGAATACCATCGAGCTGAAGGGGCCGGCGTGGCCGCTCGAAGCGGAATGTTGTGGATGATCCGGCCAAAACCGTAAAACCGGGGTCTGCGCGCCCCGGTCTGACCCCGTGCGGGGTCAGACCCCCTTGCCCCTAGGCCTTCGCGGGGCGCGAGAGGGTGGCTTGGAGCAGCAGGGCGGAGACCACCAGCAGGGCGCCGGCGATTTCGGGCAGGCCCGGGGTGGCGCCGCGTAGCGTGGCGAACACCAGGGCCGATACCGGGACCAGGTTGATGAAGACGATGCCCTGCGCCGCACCCAACTGGCGCACGCCCTGGTTGAAGGCCAGGGACGCGAACACGGTCGCCACCACCACCGTATAGAGCATGTTGGGCGCGATGCGCGCCAGCTCGCCGGCGTGCGGCAGGTCCGACCAGCCCATGGCGGTGGACACGAACGCCGCCAGCACCATCACCGGCACCGCCAGCATGGCGGTGAAGGCCGTGTACTCCAGCGGATTGAGTTCCGGCGCCAGCGCCTGCCCACGGGTATAGAACACGAAGCCCAGCGTGCCAACGAGCGCCGTCAGGTCGCCCGGCAGGGTCGATACGCCGCCCGCCGGATGCAGGGCCACGCCGGACACCAGCACCACGCCCGTCAGGGTCAGCGCCAGCACGGCGAAGGCCCACCAGGCCAGGCGCTGGCGGTCGATCAGGCGGCGCAGCATCAAGGCCGTCACCGGCATGGTGGCCATGATGACGGCGCCGTGGGCGGGCACCGAGTGGTCCAGGCCCTCGAACACGAGAATGCCGAACATGGCGTAGCCCAGCACGCCGCTGCGCGCCAGCAGGGGCCAGCGGGCGCGCAGCAGGTTCCAGCGCACGGGGCCGGCCAGGCGCAGGAGCGCCATCAGCAGCACCGCCGCGCTGCCATAGCGCAGCAGCGTGAACCAGACCGGGTCGATCGTGGCCAGGGCGGCCTTCCCGACGAAGAACAGGCCGGCCCAGGCCATGGTGGACAGGGTGAGGGCGCCGGCGGCGAGGGTGTTGTTGTTCATGCTGATCCTCCAAAGGCGTTTGCGAGTGGAGGGCAGTATGACAATGGACTGTAAGTTGATAAACGGTCGTACAATGCAAGCACTTTCAACCTGGAGTGCGGAATGGATCATCTGACGAGCATGCGGGTGTTCGTGCGCGTGGTGGAGCTGGGCGGCCTGACCCCGGCCGCGGCGGCCGAACGCATCTCGGCCACCATGGCGGGCAAGCACGTGAAGTACCTGGAGGAGCGGCTCGGGGCCCGTCTGCTGAACCGGACCACCCGGCGCCAAAGCCTCACTGAAGCGGGGCAGATCTACTACCAGCGCTGCAAGCACGCCCTGGCCGAGGTGGAGGCGGCCGACGCCAGCGTCTCCAGCGTGCAGAGCGCGCCGCGCGGCGTGCTGCGCGTGTCGGCGGCGATGCTGTTCGGGATCCAGGCGCTGACGCCCATCGTGCGCGACTACCTGGGCCGCTATCCGGACATGCGGGTCGCCATGCGGCTCGACGACCGCATCGTGGACTTGGTGGACGAGGGGATCGACGTGGCCATCCGCATCGGGCGGCTGCCGGATTCCTCGCTGGTGGCGCGGCCGCTGCGGCCGTACCGGCTGGTGGCGTGCGCCGCGCCGTCCTACCTCGAGCGGCACGGCGCGCCGCGCATGCCGGAAGATCTGGCGCAGCACAACTGCATGACCTTCCTCGGCGCCTGGCAGCAGGACCGGTGGGAATTCGGCAAGGATGGGGAAGTGCGCGGCGTGGCGGTGGACGGCAGCTTCCAGGTCAACAGCACGCACGCGCTGCGCGCCGCGGCCGTCTCCGGCATGGGTGTGGCCCTGCTGCCGCTCATGATGGTGGAGGACGATCTGGCCTCCGGCGACCTGGTGCGCTTGCTCGGGGACTACGTGGCTCCCGAGCGGGCGCTGCACATTGTCTATCCCTCGGCGCGGCTCATGACGCCGAAGCTGCGGACGTTTGTAGACTGCGTGCTGGAACACCTCGGCTAGCGCGCAGCTCCAGTCCGAACAGGGGGCGCAGCGGCGGCACGCGGCGGATGATCTCGTACAGCCCGAAGCACAAGGCAAAGGTCGCAAGCACCAGCAGCGGGCCTTCGACGACGGGCTTGAGCCCGAGTGGCTTGGCGTAGTGCGCCATGCCGACGATCAGGCTCTGGTGCAGGATATAGACCGGGAACACGGAAGGCGTGAAGTACAGGCGCGCCGCGCTTTCCCGGTTCAGGTGGCGATGGGCGAAGCCGCAGGCGGCGACCACCGGCGTCCATTGGAGCGTGGCCCACACGCAGCGTTGGAAGTCGCGCAGGGCGGTCGTCCAGCCGGCCGGCACGCTCTCCTCGGGCAGCTTGAAATAGAAGATCATGAAGGCCCAGCAGGCGAACGCGATGCCCAGCGCCGGCCAGCGCAGGCGTTCGAACTGCGCCCACACTTCACCCTTGCGGGCCAGGGCGTAGCCCAGCATGAACATGAAGAAGTAGTGCGCGTTCTCGTACCAGTCGTGCACGAAGTCGTGCGTGGTGGGAAAGTGCGACAGCAGCACCAGGCGGATCACGGCGAGGGCCGCGGCCGGGACCAGGATCGCGTTCCAGCCGGTCAGCATTCGCGCCACACGGTCCGTCCACGCGTCGCTGCGCACCAGCGCGACCAGCAGTGCCAGCACCAGGGTGTATGGCCACAGGTAGGCCACGAACCAGAGGTGGTTCCAGGTCGGCAGGGTCAGGCAGTCGGTGCCGCGGCAGAAGCCGTGGTAGGCGCGCAAGTACAGCTGCATGAAGTCGAGGAAGCTGCCCTGGTAGTTCACCTTTTCGACCACTTCCAGGTAGGGCTGGAGCGGCACCACGGCCAGCATGCCGAAGATCAGCGGCAGCATCAGGCGCACGGTGCGGGCGCGCACGAATTGCGCAGTGTTCATCTTGGCCAGGATGAAGTGCGAGGCCACGCCCGAGACGAGGAACAGCAGGCCGAGGCGCCACGGACCGGACATCAGCATGAAGGGCTCCAGCGCGTCGCTGGCGTAGGGGCTCTTCACGTGCCAGTCCCAGGTCACGTAGTACATGCCGGTGTGGTAGAAGATCAGCAGGAAGAATGCGAGGATGCGTACCCAGTCGAGGAAGTACAGGCGGTTGTTGTTCATGGTCTGGCCCCGTGGCGTTGATTGACGGTGCCAGAATAGCGGCCCCGCCCGCGCGCGGGCCAGAAGAATGGGGCGAAGCGGGGGCAGGGCGGGGCGAACCGGATCCTAGAGCCGGGCCAGCACCTCGTCGCGGTACTGGCGGCTGCACGGCACGCGTGCGCCGCCGTGCAGCACCAGTTCGCAGTCGCCCTTGTCCAGCATGGCGACGGAAGCGATGCGCGCGACCTGCACCGCTGCGCGCCGGTGGCAGCGCACGAAGGCCGGGGCGAGCTTGTCCAGCAGGCCGGACAGGGTCTGGCGCAGCAGTGGCTGGCCGTCCGGCAGGTGCAGGATCACGTAGTTGTCGGCCGTCTCGATCCAGTCGATCTGCTCGACTTTCACCACCCGTGTGACGCCGCGCTCGGGCACCAGCAGCTGGCGCACGGCGATGGCAGGGGAGCGCGGCTCCTCGCGCGCGGCCAGGCGATCGCGCACGCGCACCAGGGCGCGCTGGAGGCGGGCCTGGTCGTAGGGCTTGAGCAGGTAGTCGATGGCGTTGGCGTCGAAGGCCTGCACCGCGTATTCGTCGAAGGCGGTGGCGAACACCACCAGCGGCGCCGGGGCCGGCAGGGAGGCCGCGACGTCGATGCCGCTCACCTCGGGCATCTGGATGTCCAGGAACACCACGTCCGGCGGATCGGCCGCCACCGCTTCCAGCGCTTCGACCCCGTCGCGCGCCTCAGCCACGTAGCTCACGTCGTCCTCCAGCGCCAGCAGGCGGCGCAGGCGGTCGCGCGCGGGGCGCTCGTCGTCGACGATCAGCACGCGCATGGCAGGCTCACTTCGGCGCGCACGCCGGCAGGATGCAGCTGGGTCAGGGACAGGCTGGCTCGTCCTTCGTGCAAGGCGTCCAGGCGGGCGCGCAGATTGGCCAGGGCGATGCCGTTGCCGGGGCTGTCCGCGCCGAGCATGCCCGCGTCGTCCTGCACCGACAGCGTGAGGGTGCGGTCCGCGCGGGCGGCGCCGACCTCGATGGAGGTGCTGCCGCGGCGCGTCTCGACCGTGTGCTTGAACACGTTCTCCAGCAAGGGCTGAAGGCACATGACGGGCACCTCGCAGGCGAGGGTGTCCGGGCCGATGCGCCAGTCGATGTGGACGCGGTCGGCGTAGCGCTCCTCCATCACCTTGGCGTAGCCGCGCACGATGCGCAGCTCCGTCTCCAGCGGCGCGACCTGCTTGTCGCCGACTTCCAGCGTGGCGCGCAGGGTGTCGGCCAGCTGCACCAGGGTGGCGTCGGCCTTGTCCACGTCCGTATGCATGAGGGACGAGATGGTGTTGAGGGCGTTGAACAGGAAATGCGGCTGCATCTGCTGCGTCAGGCGCTGGAGCTGGGCCTGGCGCAGCAGGCTGGTGGCCTGCGCCGCGCGCAGCTTCTCTTCCAGCAGCTCGTGCCAGGACAGGATGCCGAACAGGGCGATCGTGAACAGCGAATAGAAAATCGTGATCTTGATCGACTCGTAGACGAACAAGGGTAGCCAGTCCCGGTGGGTATAGATTTCCCCGGCCGCCGCATAGACCGCATGGCGGATGCCGAAGGTGACCGGCACGAAGAGCAGGCAAAACAGCGGCAGGAAGCTCAATTGGATGGCGAACCAGCGCCACGGCTTGGAGGTGAGGTTGTCGTAGCGCCGCAGCCAGTGCCGCTGCAGCAGCATGAGGCCCGCGCCCACGACGATCGAGGAACTCTCCCACAGGACCGGCTGCCAGGGCTCGCGCCCGCCATCGCGCAGGTAATCCTGCAGCGAGACCGAGACCATCAGGATCCAGAACAGGATCCACGCGGCCAGGGCCACCAGGCGGGTGCGCCTTTGGATCGTCGTCGAAGTGGTCATGGGGCGCATGATGGCCCAGGCGCAGCGGGAAGACAAGCGGCAGTTTGGTGCAATTCACCGACAATTTTGCTGAAGATGGCGCGCGCGGGAGCGGCTAGGATGGCGGCTTCATCCTGTAACCAACAATTACCATGCAACGACGAGACATGCTGCGCGCCTTGGCCGCATTGACCCTTCCCGGCAGCCTGGCCGCCTGCGGCGGCGGTGGCGCCAGCCAGCCGGCGCCCGCGCCCACGGGACCGCAGATCGCAGGCTTTGCCGGGGACAAGGCCGAATACGGCATCGGCGACAAACCCGTCGTCACGGCCAGCTTCAGCGGCGGTACTGGCCGCATCGAGCCGGGTGCGATCGCCGTCACAAGCGGCGTGGCGGCCACGCTGCCGGCGCTGACTGGCAATGCCACGTACAAGCTGGTCGTGAGCGGCGGCGGCCTGGAAGTCATGCGCGAGCTGGCGCTGAAAGCGGCATACCGCAACAGCTTCAAGCCGGTCCCGATGGCGTTCGCGCGCGGCGGGCACGTGGCGGTGGGTCTGGCGTCCGGCCGGGTGCTGATCATCGGCGGGCAGGGTAGCGGCGGCGTCAATTACGAGGTGATGGCCTTCGAGCCGAGTACCGAACAGTTCAGCGCCGCCGGCGGCCTGCTGACCGGGCGCAGCGCCCATACGGCCACCGCGCTGAAGGACGGCAGCGTGCTGGTGGTGGGGGGCGAGCGCACCGTGATGAACACGCCCAGCGCCGAACGCTACGATCCGGCGACCGGCGTGTCGCGCGCCACGGTAGGCCAGCCGCTGGTCAACCGCAGCTACCACAGCGCGACGCTCCTGGAGGACGGCCGCGTGCTGCTCGCGGGCGGCCTGACCACGGGCGCCAACGATGCATCCGATACGGCCGACATCTATGATCCCGTCTCCGACTCGTTCACCCGCCTGCTGTTCCCCTTGCAGGTCACGCGCCTGCGCCACACGGCGATGCAGGTGTCGCCGCGCCTGCTGGTGCTGTACGGCGGGATGACGGTGGACGGCAAGGTGGCGCTGCCGGAAGTGCTGGATATCGAGGCGCAGTCGTCCTCGCTCATGAATTCGCCGCTGGAGCCGGTCCCGCGCGCGGGCGCCAATCTGGTCAAGCGCGCTGGCGCCGATTACGTCGTGATCGGCGGCGAGAACGGCCGTACCGCGGAGCCGCTGGCGAACATCGTCAATGTCGGCATCGGCGGCGTGTCGGTACAAAGCGGAGGCACGTTGCGCACGGCGCGCAGTCTGCACGCCAGCGCGACGCTGGCCGATGGCCGGGTGCTGGTGACGGGCGGGGTCGGTTACGTAGGCGACACGGCCCTGGCCAGCACCGAGATCTATTCGGCCGCGCAAGCCGCCACGGTCGACGGACCTGCGCTCCAGACCGCGCGCCAGATGCATACGGCAACGGCGCTCCCGAACGGAAAGGTGCTGATCGTCGGCGGCTTCGGTCCCGACCGTCAGGCCCTGGCGACGGCCGAACTCTATTCCTGATCCCTCCCGCGACCAGGGCCCCTCGCGTGCGCGGGGGCGACGGCGGCATTCTACTCGTCCTCGTCGTCGTCCAGGTCGCGCACTTTGCGGGTGCGCTCGACGTCCAGCTTGGGCTTGAGCGACTGGGCGCGGCCGATGAAGTCGTCCACGCTGTGGTCCGGGCTCACGCGCACGGCCGGCGGCAGCAGGACCGCCATGTACGGTTCGTCGGCCAGGCGGCCGCTGCGCAGGTAGTTCGACAGCAGCACCAGGGCGCAGCCCGCCGCCGCCAGCGTCACGCTGGCCGCCCGGTAGCGCGGCCGGTAAGCCGGTTTGACCGTGCTCAGATGGTGGAAGATGGCCACCGCCGCCAGCGCCACCACGACCAGCCGGTCGTAGCGCACCAGCCCCTCCAGCGAAAATGCGTAGGCCAGCACGCTCGACACCGCGCCATACAAGGTCATCGCGGCCAGGAAGCAGCCGGTGATGAACAGGTGGCGCCCGAGCCGCGTCTGGCGCGCGAACATGCTGTTGGCGAGCGTCCAGGCGCCGCTCCAGGCCAAGGCCACGCCCAGCACGCTCGCGCTTTGCAGGATGTAGCGCAGCGGCTGGAACGCCTGCGGATCGTTGGCCCAGCGCGCGCCGATCCACGAGGCCAGGATCAGCAGCGCGCCCGCCAGGCCGGGCAGCGCGCCTTCCCAGCCATGGCGGGTGCGGTCCACCGCTTCCGGACCCACGTCGAAGTCGGCGGCGCGGATGCGCAGGCTGGTGTGCCCCATGCGCACCACCGTGTTCCCATCCAGGGCCAGTTGGTCGCAGCGCCGGCCGTGGTGCACGATGCCGTTCACGCTGCCCAGGTCGCGCAGCATCAGGCCGCCGTCCGGCCCCACATCCACCACCGCATGGCGCGGGGCGGCGTAGGCGTCGTCCAGGATGAAGTCGTTGTCGTAGCCGCGCCCGATCCGGATCGGCAGCTGCGCGATCGCGTGCCGGTGCAGCACGTCGCCGTTGCGCGCCAGGGTCTCGACGTAGAACGGCGCCTTCATTGGCGCGCCCCGCGGCCGATCTGTTCCAGGAAGCTGCGCGTGGTGCGCAGGCCGTTGGCGTAGGAGACGCCGGAGACGTCGATCCGGCTTTGCAGGCTGGCGCGCGGGTCGTCCGTGCTGGCCGTGAGCAGGGTGAAGTTGTACAGGTCCGGGAACTTGCGGTAGGCGCGCACGCACATCACGGCGCGCAGCGGCAGGCTCTTGTTACGCACGAAGCTTTCGGTGCACGAAGGCGCGGTCAGGCGCAGGTCGCGGTTGCTGCCCAGGTTATCGACCTTGAACAGGTTGGAGGCGAGCGCGGCGAAGCGCACCGGTCCCAGGCTCGACGAGTGCACGTACTGGTGGCTCATCGCCACCCGTCCGGTCTGCTGCGACTCCGAGATGAAGATGGCAGACTCCATCGCGCAGCTGATGGTGTCCGCCGTGAACGAGGCTTCGGACTTGAAGTTGGAATTGCCCCAGCAGCGCACCTGTTCCGATTCGCGCACCGGGACCTGGTACGGCCCCATCGTCTTGAGCACGAAGGGCGCATCGAGCAGGCCGTCGATCATGCTTTTCTGGTGGGTGAGAAGCTGCTGCGCGATGAGGGGATTGAAGTCCTTGGGCGGGGCGGCCAGCTTGGTGGCGCGTTCGAGCAAGGCCTGGGCGAAGCGCACCGGCACCAGGAAGCTGACCGATTCGCCGTCGCGCCGCTTCGATACGTTGATGCCCGCGACCACGCCCTCGCTGGTGACGGCCGGCCCGCCGCTCATGCCGGCGTTGATCGGGCCGGTGAACAGCAACTGGTCGTAGAAGCTGCGCGCGATGACGCCGTTGTACGAGCCTTCCGAGATCGCGAAGCCCAGGTCGAGCGGATTGCCGAGCGAGTAGAGGTATTGGCCCTGGGCCAGGCGCAGCGGCTTGTCCGGCAGGGTGAACACGCCGCTGCCCTGGCGGTTCACGCGCAGCACGGCCAGGTCGTGCAGCACGTCCACGGCCAGGATCTCGAGCGGGCCGCTGCGACCTTCGGTGTCCACCCACTCGCCCGCGTACACGGCCGGGTCGAGCGCCATTTCGGACACCACGTGGTAGTTGGTCAGCACCAGATTGCTGGCGCCGACCATGAAGCCGGAACCGACCGAGGACTGGCTGCGTCCGTTCTTGAGCAGCATACGGATGCGCAGCAGGTCGGCCTTGGTGGCGGAATAGAGTTTTTGCGCGGCGGAGGACGGTGGCGGCAGGGCCTCCTCGGCCGGAACGGCGGTCTGCGCGGCACAGGCCAGCGCGGCAAGGCAGGACAGCAGGACGGCGGCGAAAACGGATTTCATGCGGGGCTGATGGCGATGGTCGTCCATGCCAGCATAGCCGATTTGCGGCGCTTACAGTTCGCCGTCTTCCGCCACTTCCTCGGGCACGGGCGTCATCATGTGACCGAGCTTGGCGGCCTTCGTGTTCAGGTACTTGCTGTTGAAGGCGTTGCGGTTGACCAGCAGCGGCACCCGTTCGCTGACCTCGAAGCCCAGCTTGGTCAGGGCGTCGATCTTGCGCGGGTTGTTGGTCATGAGGCGGATGGCGCGCACCTTGAACTGTTCCAGCATCGGCTTGACCAGGGCGTAGTTGCGGGCGTCGGCGTGAAAACCGAGCTGCAGGTTCGCTTCCACCGTGTCGGCTCCCGCTTCCTGCAGGCGGTAGGCTCGGATCTTGTTGACCAGGCCAATGCCGCGCCCTTCCTGGCGCAGGTAGAGCAGCACGCCGCGGCCTTCCTCGGCGATGCGTTTGAGCGCCCCTTCGAGCTGGGCGCCGCAGTCGCAGCGCTGGGAAAACAGGACGTCGCCGGTCAGGCATTCCGAATGCACGCGCGCCAGCACGGGCGCGCCGTCGCCGATATCGCCCAGCACCATGGCCAGATGCTCCTTCCCGGTGGCGTGCTCGACGAAGGCGTGCAGCGTGAACTGGGCCCAGGGCGTGGGCAGCTGGCACGAGGTGGTGTAGTCGAGGAGTTCGTCGGGGACGGCGGGCATGGCGGAAATGACAAGATGCTGTTGCAGTAGACGCAAGTGTACTGGAAAACCGGGTTTCCCGTGGGCGGAACCCCGGTTTTAGAAGGGTTTATCTGGGCAGGTCGAACAGCAGCAGTTCGGCGTCGGCGCCGTCGGCCAGCGTGATCGCGGCCTCGTCGGCCAGCTTGAGCGCATCGCCGGCGGACAGGCGCTGGCCGTTCACGAGCGCGCTGCCGCGGATCAGGTGCACATAGCCCAGGCGGCCCGGCGCCAGCGGGTGCGCCAGGGGCGCGCCGCCGTCGAGGATGGCCGCATACACGCGCGCGTCCTGGTGGATGGTGACGGCGCCCTCGGCCCCGTCCGGCGCCGCGATCAGGCGCAGGCGGCCGCGCTTGTCCGCCGCCTCGAAGCGGGCCTCCTCGTAGCCGGGCGCGATGCCGACCACGTTGGGCTGGATCCAGATCTGCAGGAAATGCACGGGCGCCGTCTGCGAGCCGTTGAACTCGCTGTGGCGCACCCCGGTGCCGGCCGACATGCGCTGCACGTCGCCATAGTGCAGCACGCTGCCGTTGCCCATGCTGTCCTTGTGCTCGAGGGCGCCGTCCAGCACGTAGGAGATGATCTCCATGTCGCGGTGGCCGTGGGTGCCGAAGCCCATGCCGGGCGCGACCCGGTCCTCGTTGATGACCAGCAGCGGGCCGAAGCCGGTGTGGCGCGGATCGTGGTAGTCCGCGAAGGAAAAGCTGTGTTGCGAGCGCAGCCAGCCATGGTCGGCCTGGCCCCGGTCCTCGCTCTTGCGCAGTTCTAGCATGCTGGTTCTCCTTTGATGCAAAAATTTGTTTGGATTAGTTCAGTATATTCAATACTATACTGATGACATAACGGAAAATATCGATCTCTCTGATCGAAAAATTCGCATGCTCAAACTCAGCCTGGAAGCCCTGCAGATCATCGACGCCATCGACCGCCGCGGCTCCTTCGCCAAGGCCGGCCAGGAGCTGCACAAGGTGGCTTCGACCATCTCCTACGTCGTCAACAAGCTGGAGGACGACTTGCAGGTACAACTGTTCACCCGCAACGGCACCCGGATTGCGCTCACCCCGGCCGGCCGCGCCCTGCTCAAGGAGGGCCGCTACCTGCTGCACGCGGCCGAGGAGCTGGAGCACCGCGTGCGCAAGGTCCAGTCCGGCTGGGAGACCGAGCTGGTCCTATGCCTGGACGGCATGTTCACGCCCCTGGCCCTGGACCAGGATATCCGCGCCTTCACGGCCGCGGCGCCCCAGACCCGGCTGCGCTTCCTGGAAGAGACCCTGAGCGGCCCGTGGGAGGCGCTGCTGGAACGCCGCGCCGATCTGCTGGTGGGCGTGGCCGGGGACGGGCCGGCTGGGGGCGGCTACGTGGCGCGCGCCCTGGGCGAACTCGATTTCCGCTTCGCCGTGGCCCCGTCCCACCCCTTGGCGGACGCGCCCGAACCGCTGACGCCGGCCCAGCTCCAGCGCCACCGCGCCATCGTCGTGGCCGACTCGGCCCGCCTGAGCCCGCCGCGCACGGTCGGCCTACTGATGGGGCAGGACGCCCTCACGGTCCCGAGCATGGCCCTCAAGTACGGCTTCCAGCGGGCCGGTTTCGGTTTCGGCTTCCTCCCGGCGCCGACCGTGCAGGCGGCTGCAGAAAGACAGGAACTTGTCGTTAAGGAGGTGGAGGAAGCGCGCGCTCCCGAGACCTTTTACCTCGCCTGGCGCAGCGGCGAGGCGGGCGCCGCCCTGGACTGGTGGGCGCGGCGCCTGCAGCAGCCAGGCGTATTTACCCGCCTACTTGGCACGCTCCCCGGCCTGTAGTCGCGCCGAACGGACAAGGGCCGCGATTTAAAGTTGGCTCAAATCAATACTTTAAGTAACATAGGATTCGTTTCACTTTTCTCTTCCCAGAATGAATTCACCGACACCGACGCCGCTCGTGTTTTTTGGCGTCCTGGCTGACCGGAACGGCAAACCCGGCGCAGTGCTGTTCCAGGCCGGCCCCGGGGACGAAGCCGGGCTGGCCGGCCTGCTGGACAGCGACGCGCTGCGCGGCCTGGCCGCCGAGACGCCCGCGCTGTTCCTCGAAGGCGACCCCGCCGGCGCCGCGCTGGACGCGGCCGGCCTGCGCGCGCTCGCGCCGTTCGCCCTGCATATCGCGAAAGAGCAGTTCAACCCCGCCACCTTGCCGCCGCCCGTGCAATGGGTGGCCGGCGACTGGTGCCTGGCGCCGCCGCCCAAGGCCCTGGGTCCGCAGGCCGCTTCGCGCGCGCTGGCCCTGCAGCTCGTGCAACTGGTCGCCAACGACGCCGACACCCACGAGATCGAAGCGTTGCTGCGCCAGGACCCGACCCTGTCCTACCACTTGCTGCGCCTGGTGAATTCGCTCGGCATGGGCATGTCGCGCCGCGTCACCAGCTTCTCGCAAGCGATCCTGATCCTCGGCCGCGCCCAGCTGCGGCGCTGGCTCAACCTGATGCTGTTCGCCGCCCGCCAGGGCGACCAGCGCTCCGGCATGCTGCTCGCGCGCGTGGCCGTGCGGGCGCGCGGCATCGAGCTCCTGGCCAAGGCGGCGGGGATGGACCGCACCACCCAGGACCAGGGTTTCATGACCGGCATGTTCTCGCTGCTCGGCGTCCTGTTCGGCATGCCGCTGGCGGAGGTGCTGGCACCGCTGGCCATCGGCGAGGCGGTGCAGCAGGCCTTGCTGGAACGCGCCGGCGAACTGGGCGCGCTGCTCGACCTGATGGAACAGGCCGAGCGCGGCGACTTCGCCAAGGTGGGCGCGCGCCTGGCGGAACTCCAGATCGGCGCCGCCGACTACAACCTCGCGATGGCCGAAGCGACGCGCTGGATGCTCGGCACCGTGCGCGAAGCGCAGGGGGCGTAAGCATGGCGGACCTGGGACTCGAAGCCTGCCTCAACCTGGCACGCCTGGCGCGCAGCCAGGACGGCGCCGAGCGCGAAGCGACGCTCGGCCAGCTCGAGACCCGGCTCGAACAGCTGTACCACGACTCGGCTCGTTCGCGCGACCAACTGGCCGACACCTTCAACCTGTCCGACGAACCGGTGATCGTGCTCGATACCGCCGGCTATCTCACGGGCTGGAACAAGGGCGCCGAAGTCATGTTCGGCTACACGCGCGAGGAGGCGGTCGGCCAGCACGTGCTGTTCCTGTACGCCGAGGACGACGAAGCCGAGCAGGTGGCCGAACTGTTCCTCGAAGGCGGCAGCGGCCTGATGGAAGTCCGGCGCCGCAAGAAGAGCGGGGAAGTGATCTGGGTGCGCCTGGCCCTGTCGATGATCCACGACGAAGCGGGCGACCCGGCCGGCATGCTGGTCCACGTCTCGCCGGTGGTGGAGCACCTGACCGAGGAGGAGAAGGTCCACCTGCACGCCCGCATCATCGAGGACAGCGACCAGGGCGTCCTGATCACGGATGCCGAGGAGCGCATCGTCTCGATCAACAGCGCCTTCACTCGCATTACCGGCTACTCGCCGCTGGAAGCGATCGGGCGCACGCCCGACCTGCTGCGCTCCGGTGTGCACGACGCCGAATTCCGCGCCCGCGTGCGCGCCGCCATGCGCGGGGCCGGGCCGTGGCGCGGCGAGATCGTCGGCAAGCGCAAGAACGGCGAACTGTTCCCGCAGTCGGTCACCATCTCGGTGGTGCGCAACGCGGACGGCAAGATCACGCACACCTTCTCGATCTTCTCCGACATCAGCGTGCACAAGGACGCCGAGGCGCGCATGCAGCGCATGGCGAACTACGACACCGCCACCGGCCTGCCCAACCGCACCTTGCTCAACCACCTGCTGAACCAGCGCCTGACGGAAGCGCGCCGCAGCCAGGAGTATGGCGCGCTGATGGTCGTCGAGATCAACCGCCTCGGCACCATCGGCGACACGCTGGGGCACGAAGTGGCCAACGACCTGCTGGTCGAAATCGGCCGCACCCTGCGCCAGGGCCTGCGCGACGCCGACATCCTGGCGCGCATCGATGGCGCCAAGTTCGCCGTCGCCCTCAACATCGAAAAGCGCGAGCACGCCGGCATCGTCGCCCAGAAGCTGCTGGCCGCGCTGGCCATGCCCAAGCTGATCGCGGACCACAGCCTGCAGGTGTCGGCCAACATCGGCATCACGATCTATCCGGAAGACAGCCTGGACATGCCGTCCCTGATGCGCTTCGCCGACATCGCGCTGGCCAAGGCCGTGCAAAGCGGCGTCGGCTTCCTGTTCTACCGCGAGGAGATGGACCACCGCGCCAAGGAGCAGATGCGGGTCGAGTCCGAGCTGCGCATGGCGCTGCGCGAAGGCCAGCTGGAACTGCACTACCAGCCCAAGGTGAGCCTGCGTAGCGGCCGCATCGTCGGCGCCGAGGCCCTGATCCGCTGGCGCCATCCGGAGCGCGGCATGATCTCGCCGGGCGTGTTCATCCCGGTGGCGGAGGAGACGGGCCTGATCATGGACATCGGCGCCTGGGTGATGGAGGAGGCCTGCCGCCAGATCCGCGCCTGGAAGGACGAAGGGCTGTCGATGCCGCCGATCGCCGTCAACCTGTCGGCGCGCCAATTCGACCGCAAGCTGCCGAGCCGCATGCTGGCGGTGCTGGACAAGCACGGCGTGCTGCCCGAGCAGCTGATGCTGGAGATCACCGAAAGCCTGCTGGTACGCGGCACGGAGAACGTGATCGGCATCATGAACGAGCTGGTGGCGATGGGCCTGGCGCTGGCGCTGGACGACTTCGGCACCGGCTATTCGAGCCTGGCCTACCTGAAGAAGTTCCCGATCAGCACGCTGAAGATCGACCGTTCCTTCGTGATCGGTTTGCCGCACGAGCAAAACGATTGCGCCATCGCGCGCGCGATAGTCACGATGGCGCAGCAGCTGCGCCAGGAGATCGTGGCGGAGGGCGTGGAGACGCCGGAGCAGATGGCCTTCCTGCGCGAGCTCGGCTGCGACCAGCTGCAGGGCTATCTGTTCAGCCCCGCCGTCAGCGCCGACGACTTCGCCCGCATGCAGCAGGACGGCCAGCGCCTCGCCCTCGCCGCGTAGCCGCCGTGAAAATCGGGGACAGACCCGGTTTTCGAGGCAACTTGTTGCCTCCAAAACCGGGTCTGTCCCCGATTTTCTATTCGTAGCGCAGGGCGTCGATCGGGTCGAGGCGGGCGGCCTGGCTGGCCGGCACCACGCCGAACACCACGCCCACCGTCCCCGAGAACGCGAGCGCCAGCGCGACTGCCCACCACGGCACGAAGGCCGGCGGGAAGTTCGGAATCATCGCCGCGATCGCGTGCCCGAGCAGGAAGCCGATGCCCATCCCGATCAGGCCGCCCAGCGTGGACAGGGTCACGGCTTCGATCAGGAACTGCATCAGGATGTCGCGGCTGCGCGCGCCGATCGCCTTGCAGATGCCGATTTCGCGCGTGCGCTCCTTCACCGACACCAGCATGATGTTCATGATGCCGATCCCGCCCACCAGCAGCGCGATCCCCACGATCCCGCCCATCACCAGCGTGACGGTGGTCGAGACCTTGTCGACGGTCTTGGCGATCTGGTCGGCCGACTGGATTTCGAAGTCGTCCTTCTCGTCGGATTTCAAGCGGTGCGAAGTGCGCAGCACGCTCGCCATGTGGCGTTTGATTTCGTCCACGTGTTCGAGGTCGGTCACCGCCACCGTGATCATCATTTGCGGCCGGGTGTTGTTGCCGATGATGCTCTGGCCGGTGCGGAACGGGATGATCATGTTGCTGTCCTGGCTCATCCCGAACACGTCGCCGCGCTTTTCCATCACGCCCACGATCTTGAACCACTCGTTCGCGTAGCGCACGAACTGCCCGACCGGGTTCTCCGGCAGGTGCAGGTCCTCGATCAGCTTATCGCCGATCACGCATACCCGACGCGCGCTGGCGTTGTCGGAGTCGCTGATGAAGCGTCCCAGCCGCGCGTAGTTCTGATTGACCGCCTGGTAGGACGCCGTGGTGGCGTACACCTGCACGACGTCGGAGGTGCCGTTGTAGCGCACCTCGGACGAGTTGGGCATGAACAGCGGGCTGATGTCCTTGATCTCCGCGACGTGGGCGCGCAGCTCCTCCACGTCCTCGAAGCGCAGGAAGCTGATCTTGCCGCGCATGACAGCCTTGAATTCGTTATGCGCGCGCACGGTCAGGCCGTTGCCGCCCAGGCCAGAAAACTGGTCGCTCACGCTCTTGGACAGGCCCTGGATCAGCGACACCACGGTGATCACGGAGGCCACCCCGATGATGATCCCGAGCGAGGTGAGGAAGCTGCGCAGCCGGTGCGCGCGGATCGCCGCCAGCGCCGAGCGGATGCTTTCGATGAACAGGATCATGCGGCCTCCCGCGTCACGCCGGAGTCGCTGACGATGTGCCCGTCCTGCAGCCGCACGATGCGCTCGCACTGCTCGGCGATGTCCGGCTCGTGCGTGACCATGACCACGGTCTGCCCGCTCGCGTGCAGCTCGCGGATCAGGGCCAGGATGTCGCGCGTAGTGGCAGAATCGAGGTTGCCGGTCGGCTCGTCGGCCAGCAGGATCGAGGGCGAGCCGACCAGCGCGCGCGCGATCGCCACGCGCTGGCGCTGGCCGCCGGACAGCTCGTTGGGACGGTGGTGCACGCGCTCGCCCAGGCCCACGTGTTCGAGCGCGCGCTGCGCCATGGCGGTCCGTTCGGCCGGCGGAATGCCGCGGTAGATCAGCGGCTGGGCCACGTTGGCCAGCGCCGTCATGCGCGGCAGCAGGTGAAAGCTCTGGAAGATGAAACCGATCTCGCGGTTGCGCACGGCGGCCAGCTCGTCGCCGTCCATCGCGGCCACGTCGCGGCTATTGAGGAAGTAGCGGCCCGCGGTCGGCCGGTCCAGGCAGCCGACGATGTTCATCATGGTCGATTTGCCGGAGCCGGACGAACCGATGAAGGCGACGAATTCGTTGCGCGCGATGTGCAGGTCGATGCCCTGCAGCGCGTGCACGGTCTGGTCACCCATCTGGTACAGCTTGGAGATGCCTTCGAGACGGATCACGGCTTGGTCCCGGCCGCGACTTTCAGGTCCGCCTTCTGGGCCGTCACGGTGTCGCCTTCGTGCAGTTCGTGCAGGCCGCGCGCCGGGCCCACGGCCACGGTCTCGCCGTTGGCCAGGCCCTTGGTGATTTCCTGCCAGCTGTCGTCGGACAGGCCCAGCTCCACCGTCTTCTTGCGCGCTTTGCCATCCACGATGGCGTACACGTAGTTGACCGGCTTGCCGCCTTTCTTGTCCGCGGCTTCCTCGTTCAGCACGGCCTGGATCGGCACCGCGGCCTTGGAACTGCCGCCGCCGGTGGTGATCTCGACCCGGCAGGTCATGCCCGAGCGCAGGGCCAGGCGCGGGTCGTCCATGCGCAGCTTGACCACGTAGCTGCGGCCTTGCGCCGCGGCGCCGGGCATGGATGCCTTGGGCGCCATCGCCACCGATTCGACCTTGCCGGTGAGCGGCTGGTCGGGATAGGCGGCGGGGAACACCTTGGCCGACTGGCCCAGGGACACGCGCGCGATATCCGATTCGTCCACGTTCACTTCGGCCATGATCGAGCCGACGTCGGCGATGGTCATGAGCGAGGAGCCGGCGATGCCGGTGGCGCTGGCCACGGCTGTCTCGCCGACCTTGATCGGCACCGCGGTCACGGTGCCGGAAATCGGCGAACGGACTTCGGTCTTGGCCAGACGCTCCTTGGCCTGCGACAGCATGGCGTTGGCCTGTTCCAGCGTCTCGCGGCTGGCGCGCACCTCCACCTTGGCCACGTCCACCTGGTTGACGGCGTCGTCGTATTTGGAGATGTCGACAAACTTGGCCTTGTACAGACGCTCCGTGCGCTCGAGGATGCGCTGCTGGTTGGCCAGCTTGATCTGGGCGCGCTCGATGGCGATGGCGGCGTTGCGGCGGTTGGCCTCCTGCTGCGCCACTTCCGCGTTATAGACGGTCGGGTCGAGGCGCATCAGCACCTGCCCCTGTTCGACCTTGTCGCCTTCCTTGGTCAGCACGGCGGAGACCTTGCCGATCACTTCCGCCGACAGCTGCACTTCCTGGCGATAGACCAGGTTGCCGGTGGCGAGGATGGTCGGGTGGATTTCGCGGTTCTGGACCTTGGCCAGTTCCAGTTCGTGTTTCGGATCGCCGCGGCCGAACTTGATCGCGACGGGGACGGCGAAAACGGCGGCGATGATGGCCGCGACAAGCAGTTTGCGGCGCATGATCAGTGCGCCTTCAGGATCCAGGCCGCCCAGACGCCGTAGATCAGGGCATACGGCAGGATGGCGGCGATGGCGCAGGCGCCGGTGCTGCGCCCGGTCCAGGCCTTGAGGCCGAAGGTGGCCAGCACGAGCGACCAGATCATCGTCAGGTCGATCCCGGACAGCATGCCGGCCCAGGGATGTCCCTGGGGGATGTGGAAGATCAGGAAGTTCAGCGACAGCATGTTGAGGTCTTCGGCCGCGACCTGGCCGTGCGAAGTGGCAATCTGCAGGGCCATCAGCGGCAGCGCGAGCAGGCGCGGCACGGCGGTCCAGGCGGCGAAGCCGAACCATTTGCCGTAGCCGATGCCGCTGCCCATGACCTTGCCCGCCAGGAGGTAGTACAGCGCGGTCAGCGCGGTCACGATCACGGTGCCCAGCACGATGCCGGTCTGGGTCGAGATGTGCATGGTGGTCGGCGTGAGGAACTGCGCCATCTGGGCGCGCGCCTCGGCCGGCAGGTCCGGCTTGCTGGCCGCGATGTGCTCGGCCATCCAGTGGAAGTCCAGGGTCGCGACCCACCAGAACATCACGGCGGCGCTTAGCAGTACCATGAGCAGGAGCGGCACCCAGGGGCTCGGTTTGTCCTTGAGTTTGGAGAAGGTCGCCGACGGTTCGACGAAGATGGAGCCGATGGCGGACAGTGATGACGTGGACATGCGTTTTCCTTGCGTGCGGTTGGACCGAACGCGAGCATAAGACCAAGTTTTATTTTCTGCAAACTTTTTTGCGCGAGATATACATATGAGCGTACGTATCGTTCGATTGGGCAGCCTGCGGGAGCGGGACGAGGGCACACGCATCGGCACCGTGCGGCGGCCGCCGCGCGGGGTGCCGAAAGAGGAGTTCGCGGCGCGCGATTACTACGACGTCTGGCTGCCCAATCTGGCGCCCAGCGCGGACCTGATGCACGCGGGCCGCGCGGCGCAGACCGAGGCCGAGTGGGACGCCTTCAAGCGCGGTTACCGCAAGGAGATGGCCGCGCCCGACGCCAGCCGCGTGCTCGACACGCTGGCCGCGCTGTCGCACACGGGCGACTTCGCGGTCGGTTGCTATTGCGAGGACGAGGCGCACTGCCACCGCAGCGTGCTGCGCGAGCTGCTGGCCGAGCGCGGGGCGCGCTTCGCCTGAGCGGAACTTGCGGCCGGGTTGGTGGTCTCAGCCGATGACCACACAACCGGAGGACGCCATGAACGACACGTTTGACAATGGTGGCGAGGAGGTCGAAGATCGACCTATGTCCGCGCTGACCAGGGAAGAATTTCACGCCAAGCTTGAGACCGCCAAGGTCAGGCAAGATGCGAGGGCTGCGTCGATCGAGGCACGCATCGATGCGTTCAGCGACCGCGTGGATGCCAGGTTCGCGCGTGCCGACGATCGCTTCAGCCGCATCGACGAGCGCTTCACCCGCATCGACGAACGCTTCGAAGGCGTTGATCAGCGCCTGGATCGGGTTGATGAACGATTCGATCAGGTTGACAAGCGGATTGACCAGCTGCGCACAACTATCATTCTGACCGGTATTACCTCGGCCATCACCATTGTTCTTGGCATGGCCGCGTTCAACGCGGCATTGTTATCGAACATGATTGCGAGCTATGACACCGGACGCGAAGTTGCGCGCGACCAAGCCGAGGTTCGCCGGCAAATCGAGGAGACCGCAGTCCTGCTGCGGCAATTGCAGGCCGCAGCGCCACCGCGCGAGCACACTAAGTAGCGCTTGCCTAGCGCAGCGGGTCGAGCAGGCTGCGCAGGTTGTTGTGATCCAGTTCGTACATCAGGGCGAGCAGCTCGCCCAGCTCCCCGCGCGGGAAGCCTTCCCGCGCAAACCAGGCCAGGTAGTGGCCGGGCAGGGATGCGATGGTGCGGCCCTGGTACTTCCCGAAGGGCATGGTGCGGGTGAGGACGAGTTCGAGGTGCTCCGGTTTCATGGTGTACGATTATCCCATGACCTTCGACCTCGAACGCTTCGTGCAGGCCCAGGATCCGGTGTATCCGGCCGTGCTGGCCGAACTGGGTGCGGGCCGCAAGCGCACCCACTGGATGTGGTTCGTGTTCCCCCAGCTGGCCGGCCTCGGGCGCAGCTCCACCGCGCAGCGCTACGCCATCGCCAGCCTGGCCGAAGCGCGCGCCTACCTGGCCCATCCCGTCCTCGGCCCGCGCCTGCGCGCGTGCGCCCAGCTGGCCCTGCGCCACGGCGACCGGGCACCCGACGCCATCTTTCCCTATCCCGATGACCTCAAGTTCCACTCGTCGATGACGTTGTTTGCAGTGGCGGACCCGGACGAGCCGGCGTTCGCCGCCTGTCTCGACCGATTTTTCGCCGGCGTGCGCGACGCGGCCACGCTGGATCTACTGGAGCAAGAGCATTGACATACCTGCGTAGTTTCGCCGCCATCTGCTGGACCATGGCGCTGGTCTCCTGCGCGCACCTGGACCGGAGCGCGCCGTCGGCTTACCTGGAAGGCTTCGAGCTCACCCAGCGCACGCTCGCCTTCGACGGCAAGTACTTCGGCGACGCCGGGCAGTACGAAGTGGTGGCCGGCGTCGCCAGCCTGCGCGCCGATCCGCGCGCGGCGGCCAACAGCGGCATCGTGGACATCGACCAGGCGGCCGCCAGGGACGGCTGGGTGCACTACAAGACGAATGTCGTCGTGCTGCGCCCGCGCGACCCGACCCGCGCCTCGCGCGTGCTGATCGTGGACCTGCCCAACCGCGGCAACAAGCTGTTCCAGTACATGGTCAATGAAGGCAACGGCCGCATCCTGGAGGACGGCGCGGACGGCATCGGCCACACCATGCGCAGCGGGCACACGCTGGCCTGGATCGGTTGGCAGGGCGATATCCCGTTGTCGAAGGACGCCGCGCCGGTCGGCATGGCGCTGCCCTTGGCCACCGATCGCGGCAAGCCGCTCACCGGCTGGACGCTGCAGGAAGCGGAATTCGGGGACGTGAAGCCGGTGTCGGCGATGCGCCTGGCGTATCCCGCCGCCGCGCCGGGCGCACGCGATGCGCGCCTCACGGTGCATGAACGCACCGGCGACGCGCCGATGGAACTGACGACCTGGCGCTGGCTGTCGGACCGCGAGATCGAGATCACGCGTCCACCGCGCTTCGATGCCGGCGCCGTCTACGAATTGCGCTACCTGGCGCGCGATCCCAAGCCGATGGGACTGGGCTTTGCCGCTCTGCGCGACGTCACGTCCTGGCTCAAGTCCGGCGCCGGGGCGAACAATCCGCTGCATGACCTGAAGCCCAGCGTGACGCTGGCTGTCGGCATCTCGCAATCGGGCCGCGCCCTGCGCGACTTTATCTGGCAGGGCTTCAATGCCGGTCTTGACGGGCGCCGCGTGTTCGACGGCGCCATGCCGCTGATCGCGGGTGCGAAAAAAAGCTTTACCAATTTCCGCTTCGCCCAGCCGGGGCGCAACTCGACCCAGCACAACGAGCACCTGACGCCGGGCGACCAGTTCCCGTTCACCTACGCCGTCACGCGCGATCCGCTGACCGGCGGCGTGGACGGCATCTTCGGCCGCTGCCAGGCCAGCGCCACCTGTCCCAAGCTGATGCACGTCGATAGCAGTACCGAGTTCTGGCAGGGACGCGCGGCGCTGATCGTCACCGACGGGGCGGGGCGCGACCTGCCTTTGCCGGCGGACGCGCGCGCCTATCTGATCTCGTCCACCCAGCACGTCTACGCCAGCGGCGCGGTCACGCCCGGTACCTGCCGCTACTTGCCGAACACGGCGACCCAGGCGCCGGCGGTGCGGGCCTTGCTGGAAGACCTGGTCGCCTGGGCGCGCGACGGGCGCTCGCCGCCGCCTTCGCAGTATCCGACCCTGGGCGAGGTGAAGCTGGCCGAGCCGAGCGCGCAGGCGGTGGGTTTTCCGGATATTCGCCCGGTGCCGGTCGACTATCCCAAAGTGATCAACGAACTGGCGGTGACCAATTACCATGCCGTGCCGCCGGCGCCGGTGCCCAGCCAGCGTTATCAGCTGCTGGTGCCCATGGCCGACGAGGACGGCCACGACCTGGCCGGCATTCGCCTGCCCGACATCGCGGTGCCCCTCGCGACCCACGCGGGCTGGAACCTGCGACGCGAAGTGTTTGCGGAAGGGGAGCTGTGCGGCCTGACTGGCATGATGCTGCCGCTGCCCGCCGTGAATACACCGGGCGACCCGCGCCGCAGCATCGCGCAGCGCTATCCGAGCCGGCTCGAATACGCCAAGGCGGTGGCCCTGGTGGCGCGCGACCTGCGTGACCGTGGCCTGCTGTTGCAGGAGGACGTGGACCGCTACATCGAACGCGCAAAGAGCGAGCCCAAGGTCGCACCGTGAACGGGTCGCGGAAGCCGGAATCCATGGTCGGAACACCGGCCGCCGGCCCTCGCTAGCCCCTGTCCTTCCCGCGAAGGCGGGAATCCATGGTCGGAGCATCGGCCACCGGCCTGTCTCTTACCATGGGTTCCCGCCTCCGCGGGAACGACGACGAGTCGGAGCATCGGCCACAGGCCTGTCTCTTACCATGGGTTCCCGCCTCCGCGGGAACGACGACGAGTCGGAGCATCGGCCACAGGCCTGTCTCTTACCATGGTTCCCGCCTCCGCGGGAACGACGACGAGTCGGAGCATCGGCCACAGGCCTGTCTCTTACCATGGGTTCCCGCCTCCGCGGGAACGACGACGAGCCGGAGCACCTGCCGCCCGGGAACGACGGGGTGAGGTATGCTATCCGGTATGGACAACATCGCCCGCCTGCGCCACTTCGTTCAATCCTTCACCCGTCTGCTGGACGCCGGCGCCGACGAGGCGCGCATCTTCCGCGACGGGAAGGACTTGCTGGCCGACCTGGTCGCCCACGACGACTGGCTACCCGCCGCTTTCGCCCGCCCGCATCCCGAGCGCTACCAGCAATACCTCCTGCATTGCGATCCCCTCGAACGCTTCTCGGTGGTGAGCTTCGTCTGGGGCCCGGGCCAGAGCACGCCCGTGCATGACCATACGGTATGGGGCATGGTCGGCGTACTGCGCGGGACCGAGCGCTGCGAGGAATTCGACGCCGGCCTGCACCCGTGCGGCGCGCATACGCTGCCGGCCGGGGCCATCGACCTGGTTTCGCCCACCATCGGCGACGTGCACCGAGTCTCGAATGCCGCGGCGGATACGCCCGCCGTCAGTATCCACGTCTACGGCGCCAATATCGGCCGCGTCCAGCGCCACATGTTCGATCCGGACGGGACGCGCCGCGCCTTCGTTTCCGGCTATGTGAACGAGGTCCTGCCCAACCTGTGGGTATAATCGCCTTTTTGGCAACACTCCCGATTCCGACATGGCCTTTTCCCACGACAGCCTGAGCATGGCCGTCTTCTGCGACTTCGAAAACGTCGCGCTGGGCGTCCGCGACGCCAATTACGAAAAATTCGACATCAAGCCGGTGCTCGAGCGGCTTCTGCTCAAGGGCAGCATCGTCGTCAAGAAGGCCTATTGCGACTGGGACCGCTACAAGAGCTTCAAGGCCACCATGCACGAGTCGAATTTCGAGATGATCGAAATTCCCCATGTGCGCCAGTCCGGCAAGAACTCGGCCGACATCCGCATGGTGGTGGACGCGCTGGACCTGTGCTACACCAAGGCCCACGTCAACACCTTCGTCATCATCTCGGGCGACTCGGACTTTTCGCCGCTGGTGTCCAAGCTGCGCGAAAACGCCAAGACCGTGATCGGCGTCGGCGTCAAGCAGTCCACGTCCGACCTCTTGATCGCCAACTGCGACGAATTCATCTTCTACGACGATCTGGTGCGCGAACGCGATCGTCAACGCCAGGCCGCGCGCCGCGGCACGCAGCCGCAACAAAAGCGCGCACCGGAGGAAGCCACCCGCCGCGAGGAAAAATCGGAGGCCAAGAAAACCGAGGCCATCGAAATGGTGGTCGAGACCTTCGAGGCGCTCATCGCAGAGCGCGGCGACAGCGGCAAGATCTGGGCTTCGCTCCTCAAGGACACGCTCAAACGCCGCCGTCCGGACTTCAACGAGACCTACTATGGCTTCCGCAGCTTCGGTAACCTGATCGAGGAGGCGAAGGCGCGCGGCCTGCTGGAATTCGGCCGTGACGAGAAATCCGGCGCCTATGTCTATCGCGCCAGCGGCGCCCCGACCCCGGCGGCCCAGGCCGAACCGGCGGCGCTGCCGGAAGCCCAGCTGCCGGTGCTGGAACAGGACGAGGAAGTGCCGATGGAGCAGCCGGCCGCGCCGGAACCGCGCCGGCGTTCGCGCGGCGGCCGCAAGCCGCGCGCGGAAGCCGCGGCTACGGCGGCCGAGGGCGCAGCGGAACAGACGGAAGCGTCCGCCGGCGCCCAGGACGAGCAGCCGGCCGCAGGCCGCCGCCCGGCCGGACGCGCCGCGGTACACAGCGCGGCCGCGGAGCCGGTCCCGGCGGCCGAGCCGGTAGTGGCGCCCGAAGCGCAACCTGAACCCGGCGCGGCGGATGCTGCGGGCGCCGAGCGCCCCAAGCGCGCCCGCAAGGCCCCGGCCCGCGTGGCCAAGGCCAAGGCCGTCAAGGCCGCAGCGGCCGCCGCCGAGCAGCCGGGCGCAGTGCCCGAGGCACCGGCGGAAGCCGCCACCGAGGAGAAACCCAAGCGCGCACGCAAGAGTGCACCGCGGCGCGCCAAAACGCATTAGGGTAGGGCCTGATACCCCGGGAGAACATCATGCGGACCTGGCTTGTCCTTGTTGCAGTCGTGCTCAGCTCCCTGGCGCAGGCGGCCCCGGTCGCCCCTGCGCCCAACCATCCCATCCTCGGGATCTGGGAGCTGCGCCTGCCCGATTCCCCGTGCGCGGAAACCTACCGCTTCCGCGCCGACGGCACCACCCTCGTGTTCAGCGCCGAGGAGGTGTCGGAGAGCGAATACCGCATCGACGCCAAGCCGACCGCGCGGGGCTACTACAAGCTGTCCGACCGCCTGGTCAAGGACAACGGCAAGCCCGATTGCGGCGGCCAGATCATGAAGGTCGGCACGGCGACCACCAACTATGTGCGCTTCAATACCGACAATTCGGTCTTCGTCATGTGCGTGGCCGAATCGCTGGAAGCCTGCATCGGGCCATTCCGCCGGGTCGAGGCCCAGGACATCTAGCCGGCGCTCTGGTGTATAGTGCTGGCGACTCTGCAACAGGTTCCCCACGTATGTCGCCAGCCGTCCTCTTCGCCATTCTGATCGCGTATTTCCTTCTCCTGCTGGGCGTCGCCTGGGTCACGGGACGCAACGCCAACAACGACAGCTTCTTCATCGGAAACAAAAGCAGCAACTGGGTGCTGGTGGCCTTCGGCATGGTCGGCACCACGCTGTCCGGTGCGACCTTCATCAGCGTGCCCGGCGCGGTGGGGCGGGACGGTTTTGGCTACGCGCAGATCCTGATCGGCTATGTGTTCGGCTACATCGCCGTCGCCTTCGTCCTGCTGCCGCTGTATTACCGGTTGCGGCTCACCTCCATCTACCACTACCTGGACGTGCGCCTGGGCCGGCGCGCCTACCAGAGCGGGGCCGCATTCTTCATCCTGTCGCGCCTGTTCGGCGCCACCGCGCGCCTATACCTGGTGGTCGCCGCGCTGCAGGCCATCATCCTGGACCGGCTCGGCATACCGTTCTGGTTGACCACGCTGGTGGTGCTGGCCATGATCCTCATTTACACCTACCAGGGCGGCGTGAAGACCATCGTCTGGACCGACACCTTGCAGACCACCTGCATGGTTGGCGGCCTGGTGGCCTGTGTCGCCTTCCTGCTCGACCACCTCGGCATGTCGGTCGGCGACAGCCTCGCGGCCATGCACGCCCAGGGCCTGTCGCGCATTTTCACGACCGACCCGGATAGTCCCAATTACTTCCTCAAGCAGTTCGTCGCCGGCATCTTCATCGTCGTCACCATGACGGGCCTGGACCAGGAGATGATGCAAAAGACGATCTCCGTCAAGACGCTGAAGGACTCGCAGAAGAACCTCCTGAGCCTGACCGCCATCCTGGTGGTGGTGCTGGCGCTGTTCCTGTTCCTGGGCGGCTTGCTGTACCTGTACGCGCCGATCGGCGGCGTCACTGAGACCGGCGACAAGATCTTCCCGGCGGTCGTGATGCAGCACTTGCCGGCCACGGTGCAGGTGATCTTCCTGATCGCGCTGGTGTCGGCCCTGTTTCCGAGCGCGGACGGCGCGATCACCGCGCTCACCTCCAGCTTTTGCATCGACATCCTCGGCCTGCAGCGCCGCCAGGACTTGAACGAGGCGCAGCGCACCCGGCTGCGCCACCGCGTGCACCTGATGTTCGCCGCCTCCTTCCTGCTGCTGGTGCTGGTGTTCAAATGGATCGACAACCCGAGCATGATCGGAGTGATCCTCAAGCTGGCCGGTTATACCTACGGTCCCTTGCTCGGTCTGTTCGCGTTCGGCATGCTGACCAGCCGCGCCCTGGACGACCGCTTCGTGCCGGCCATCGCGATCGCCGGTCCGGTGCTGTGCGCGCTGCTGGACGCCAACCAGGCCGCCTTGTTCGGCAGCTACCGGCTCGGACTCGAGCTGCTGGTCGTGAACGGATTGCTCGTCTTCGCCGGACTTTTCGCCATCTCGCGCCCCGCGCCGGCCGACAGCCCCGCCATCGCCGCTTAACCTTACTGGAGTCTCCATGGCCTCGAAAGCTGTGACCTTTGTCCGCCGCGTGTTCGGCGCCATCTGGCGTGCCGTCGACGCCACCCGGCGCACCTTGCTGAACCTGATCTTCCTGCTGATCCTGATTGCACTGGTGTGGGGCTTCTTCGCCGGCGGCGTCAAGCCGCTGGGGGAGCGGACCGCGCTGGTGCTGGACCTGCATGGCGACCTGGTGGAGCAGCATCGCGGCGCGCCCGGACTGGCGATCCTGTCCGATCCGACCGAGCGCCGCCGCGAACTGCAGCTGCGCGACGTGGTCAAGGTCCTGGACGCGGCCGCGCAGGATCCGAAGATCGCCAACGTGGTGGTGCTGACCGACGACCTGCAAGGTGCGGGCCTGGTCATGATCCACGAAGTGACTGCCGCCATGGAGCGCGCCAAGCGCGCCGGCAAGAAGGTGATCGCCTGGGGCGGCAGCTATAGCCAGCGCCAATACGCCATCGCCGCGCATGCGAGCGAGGTCTACCTGCATCCCATGGGCGCCGTCTTCCTCGAAGGCTTCGGCGGGCACCGCAACTACTACCGCGACGCGCTGGACAAAGTCGGCGTGACGGTCAACGTGATGAAGGTCGGCGCCTACAAGAGCTATGCGGAGCCCTACATCAGCAACGGCCCGTCGCCGGAGGCGCAGGAGGCGGACGCCTACCTGTACAACGCCCTGTGGGCCAACTTCACGGACGACCTGGAACAGGCGCGCAAGCTGCCCAAGGGCGCCGTCATGGACTACATCGATCATCTGCCGGCGCTGATGGAGGCCGCCGGCGGCGACGCGGCCAAGCTGGCCGTGCAGCGCAAGCTGGTCGATGGTCTCAAGACACGCGACGAGATCCGCACCATGCTGATGCAGCGCGGGGCGGTCGACACGAACGGCAAGTCCTTCCGCCAGGTGGGCTTCGACGATTACCTGGCGCGCCAGCATGCGCGCGTGCTGGGCGACGGCATCGGCGTGGTGGTGGCCGTCGGCTCGATCACGGACGGCACGGCGGAGCCGGGCTCTATCGGCGGCCTGTCGACCGCGAACCTGATCAAAAGCGCGCGCGAGGACGATGCCATCAAGGCCATCGTGCTGCGCATCGATTCGCCCGGCGGCAGCGCTTACGGTTCCGAACTGATCCGGCGCGAGCTGGAGCTGACGCGGGCCGCCGGCAAGCCGGTGGTGGTGTCGATGGGCAGCGTGGCGGCATCGGGCGGCTACTGGATTTCGATGGCCTCCGACGAAGTCATCGCGGACCAGAACACGGTCACCGGCTCGATCGGCGTGTTCGCGCTGTTGCCGACGGCGGAAAAGGTGGCCGACAAGCTCGGCATCCATACCGCCGGCGTGACCACGACCTGGCTGGCCGACTACTACAACCCGCTGCGCCCCCTCGACCCCCGTTTCGTCCAGCTGGTGCAAGGGTCGATCGGGAACGTGTACGCCAAATTCACCGGCACCGCGGCGCAGGCGCGCAAGCTGACCGTGGCCCAGGTGGATGCCGTCGGCCAGGGCCGCGTATGGACTGGCCAGCAGGCCAAGGAGCGCGGCCTGGTGGACCGGATCGGCAGTTTCGACGACGCGCTCAAGTCCGCGGTCAAGCGCGCCAAGCTGGGGCCCGACTATCGCCTGGCCTGGATCGAACGCCCGGTGTCGCGCCTGGACCGCGTGCTGGAATTCCTCGGCGTGGGCGCGACCCAGTCGCTGGCCTTGCAGGTCAAGCTGGGCCTCGTGACGGACGCGCTGCCGGCGGCCGCCGTCAGCAAGGTCAGCGGCGACCTGGCCTTCGTGCGCGCGCTCGCGGACGGCAAGGCGCCGTTCGCGGCCGTCGTGCACTGTATGTGCGAGTCGCCTTGATCCGCTGTGCCGGGCTGGCGGGGCTCGGCTATACTCCCGGGAGTTTTGTCCACCCAGGGGTCTATCTTGCTGAAACATCTCGCCATGCCCATCGCCCTCTTGGGCGCTTTCGCCACGAACGCAAGCGCCGACGAAGGGCAGTGGCAGCCACACCAGCTGCCACAGCTTAAAGCCGAACTCAAACGCATCGGCATCACCATCCCGGCCGAGAAACTGGCCGACCTGAGCAAGCATCCGATGTCCGCCATCGTCTCCACCGGCGGCTGCTCGGCTTCGTTCGTGTCGCCCGATGGCCTGATCGTCACCAACCACCACTGCGGCTACGCGGCGATCCAGCGCAACTCGACCCCGGAGCACAACTACATCGCCAACGGCTACCTGGCCAAGACCCGTGCCGACGAGCTGCCGGGCGGTCCCACGCTGCGCGTCTACGTGACCGACAAGGTGGAAAACGTGACCGACCGCGTGCTCAACGGGCTGTCCCCGAACCTGTCCGGACGCGCCTTCCACGAGGCGGTGGAGGATCGCATCAAGGCCTTGATCGCCGAGTGCGAGACCGACAAGGCCTACCACTGCACGGTGCCGGCCTTCCACCGCGGCCTGGAGTACTACCGCATCCGCCAGATGATGATCCGCGACGTGCGCCTGGTCTACGCGCCGGCCAACAGCGTGGGCGACTTCGGCGGCGATATCGACAACTTCGAATTCCCGCGTCACGCCGGCGACTTCTCGTTCCTGCGCGCCTACGTGGGCAAGGACGGCCGTCCGGCGGACTACGCCAAGGACAACGTCCCCTACAAATCGAAAGACTTCCTGGTGGTCTCCGCCGAAGGCCTGAAGCAGGGCGATCCGATCCTGCTGGCGGGCTACCCGGGCCGCACCAGCCGCTACAAGCTGCCGTCCGAGATCCGCTTCGCGCGCGACGTGAACTATCCGGCGCGCGTGGCCGACATCACGGCCGACCTGGGCGTGATCGCGCAGGCCACCCACGGCGATCCGGCGCAGGAAGTGCGCTACGCCAGCGTGGTCAAGTCCGCCAACAACGTGCTGAAAAAGCTCCAGGGCCTGCTGGACGGCTTCGCGCGCAAGGACATCGCCGCCATCAAGGACGTGCAGGACGCCGAGTTCCGCGCCTGGTTCGCCAAGCATGGCGCCGCCCAGAACAAGACCATGCTGAGCGACCTCGATGCCCTGATCAAGACCGACATGGACTTGTCCAACGAGGAGCTGGGCTATGGCGTGGCCACCAACAGCGACCTGCTCAAGAGCGCGCGCACCCTGTATCGCCTGGCGCTGGAGCATCAGAAGAAGGATGCCGAGCGCGAAGCCGGTTTCCAGGAGCGCGATCTGCCCTTCATCAAGGGCCGCCTGTCGCGCCTGGAGCAGTCCTACACCGGCAGCGTGGACCAGGCGCGGTATGCCGCCGCGCTGCAGCGTTACGCCAAGCTGTCCGCGTCCATGCACGCCAAGGGCATCGACGCCTTGCTGCCGGCGCTCGATGCGGTGCCGGCCATGTACCAGCATTCCGAACTGGGCGACACGGCCAAGCGCCTGGCCTGGATGGACAAGACGCCGGCCGACTTTGAAAAATCGAGCGACCCGTTCATCGTCCTGGCGGTGAAGATGCACAACGCCGCGCTGGACCTGGAAAACCGCCGCAAGGAAGTGGACGGCAACCTGGAGCGGGCCATTCCGCAATATATGGCCAGCGTGATCGCGTGGAAGAAGTCGCAAGGCAAGCCGGTCTACCCGGACGCCAACTCGACCCTGCGCGTCACCTACGGCACGGTCGATTCCTACCCGGCGCGCGACGGCATCGTCAAGGGGCCGTTCACGACGGTGCAGGGCATCCTCGAAAAGCACACCGGCAAGGAGCCGTTCAACATGCAGCCGGCGCTGCTGCAGGCGATCAAGGACAAGCGCTATGGTGTGTTCAAGGACCCCGTGTTGGGCACGGTGCCGGTGGACTTCCTGTCCAGCGCCGACACCACCGGGGGCAACTCGGGTTCGGCCGTCATGAACAAGCGCGGCGAGCTGGTGGGCCTGAACTTCGATTCGACCTATGAATCGATCACCAAGGACTGGTACTTCGACAGCGCCATCACGCGCGCGATCCACGTCGACATCCGCTACATGCTGTGGGTGATGCAGCAGGTTGACCATGCGGACAACCTGCTCAAGGAAATGACGATCAAGTATCCGAAGAAGTAAAAAACAAGGGCCGCGCGTAGCGGCCCTTTTTGGATCACTTGCCGAGGTGCTTGGCGAGGAAGGCTTCGAGCTTTTCCAGCATGTTGATGCGGTGCTGCTCGTCGTAGAAGCCGTGGCCCTCGTTTGGTTCGAACAGCGTCTCGGGCACATTGCCGGCCTTGACCAGGCCGTCGCGCATCATTTCGTATTCATACACCGGGCAACGCTTGTCCTTGCCGCCATGGATCAGCATCACGGGCACTTTCACTTTGTCCGCGTTGTAGGCGGGCGACTGGCGCTTCATTTCCTCGGGATCGGTGCCGACCGTCTTGCGGAAGTACGCCTGGTTGCCCTTTTCGCCCGAGTCGATATCGTCGTGACCGAGTTTGAGCAGCTCGTAGCGGCCGGCATAGCCGACCGCGCACTTGAACATTCCCGGTTCGCGGATCGGCATCGTCATGGCGGCATAGCCGCCGTAGCTGCCGCCGAAGGTGCAAATCCGTTTGGCGTCGATATCGGGCATGGCGCCGACGAATTTCACGCCGTCGATCATGTCGTCGATCAGCTTGCCGCCCCATTGCTGGTAGCCGGCTTCCTTGAACGCTTCGCCACGGCCGGATGAGCCGCGGAAGTTCGGCTGCAGCACGGCATAGCCGCGGCTAGCCAGGAACTGCGCATCGGTGTCGAAGGACCAGGTGTCGCGAATGCCGAATGGGCCGCCGTGCGGCATCACGATCAGCGGAAGCTTCTGGTTCGTCGGATTGGCGGGCACGGTCAGGATGGCGTCGATCTCCAGGCCATCGCGCGCCTTGTAGCGGATCGCGCGCCGCTCGGCCATCTGCTCCGGGTCGAGTTGCGCCATGTTCACGAACAGCAGTTCGGCTTTGCCACTGGCCCGGTCGAATAGGTAGTAGGTGCCCGGGTCGCGGTCGCTGCCGACCCAGAACACGAGCTTTTGCGCGTCGCGGCTCGAGGAGATGAAACGCAGGTCCTGGCCCTCGAATTGCGCGGCCAGGGTTTTGTGCAGTTGCGCGTCGGGGTCCGCCGGGTTGATGTAATTCACCACTGGCTTGCCGACGATGGCACGCCATGCAATCGGCTCGTCGCGCGCGCCCAGCGCCCAGTCGATGTGGCCGACGCTGGAGAAATTGTCCTTGCCCAGCGTCGTCATGGCGCCGGTGTCGAGGCCATAGCGGACCAGGGCGTTGGGGCCGCCCTTGGTACTGTACCAGGCGTAGGCCGCCTTGTTATCGGTGGTTATACCGATCGGGAAGAAACTGCGTGCCAGTTCTGAGGATTGCTTTTTCCAGTCGCCGGCGTCCCGTCGGTACAGAACGTCTTCATCGCTGTCGTCGCGCCCGAGCGCGAAGCGCGGCGTGCCGTCGTCCTGCAGCACGAAGGAGAAGCGGCGCTCCGGCAGGATGGTTACGGTCTTGCGGATCGCGGTTTTGGTGTTGATGTCGAGAACGTTGCTGCTGTTGCCCTCCCACAGATGCGCTTCGACGAAAACGTGATCGTTGAGTTCGTGCGGAATGGTATTCACGTCGGCCCAGCCGTAGTCGTCCTGGTAGCGGTCGCCACGGGTGGAGCTCTTGTACATGTCATATCCATACAAGTACTCGACATTCTTCCCATCGAAGTCGAAAGCGATGATTTCGCCCGTGCTTTGTGGCGCCTCCCGCAGGCCGACTTCGAGCGCCTTGTCGCCCACCAGCCGGCGGTTGGAGACCCAGTGGTAGTTGTACATCAGCTCGTAACCCTTGAGACCCATCTGGCTGACGATCTTCAGGTCCGGCAGCGCATAGATGGTCAGGATCGGCACCGTGCGGTCGCCGCGCTTCATGCGCACGTTGACGGCGATGTGCTTGCCGTCCGGGGACAGGCGAGGGGTGCTGAACTGGTCGAATTCGGCGAAGGCCGCCGCCGGAATCGGTGCGGCGTGGGCGAAGGCGGTCAGCAGGGCGGCTGCGGTAGCGGTCAGGATCAGGCGCATGAGGTGGTGATGTTTATGAGAAATATAAATATTAACAAAAATAACATGCATATGAGAACTCTTTTTTGTGACCTTGGTGAATCGGTCCAGTTCACGGATAATGCCGGGCGATGGATCAACCGCTCGTCCTCTTCGGTCTTCCCACCACGCCCCTCGAACTGATCGCTTTCCTGCTGTCGGTGGCCACGGTCGTCCTGACCATACGCCAGCAGCACTGGGCCTGGCTGTTTACGATCGCCTCCTCGGCCCTGTATGGCGTGGTGTTCTTCGACGCCCGCCTGTACGGCGACATGGCCCTGCAGCTGGTGTTCATCGGCGCGGCTGTGTGGGGCTGGTATCAGTGGCTGCGCGGCGGCGAGCGGCACGGCGCCTTGGGCGTGTCGCACCTGTCGCGCCGCGGGCTGGCGGCGAGCGCGGTCGGCTGGATGATGGGCTACTTGCTGCTGTTCCTGTTCCTGCGCCATTTCACCAACACCGACGTGCCGCACGCGGACGGCTTCCTGACCGCCGGCAGCCTGCTCGGACAGCTCCTGGTGGCGCGCAAGAAGATCGAAAACTGGCATGTGTGGATCGTCGTCGACGTGCTCTACGTGGGCCTGTATCTGTACAAGCAGCTGTACCTGACGGCCATCCTGTACGGCGTGTTCGTGGCGCTGGCCGTCCTCGGCCTGCGCGCCTGGAAGAAAACGCTGTGAGCGCGCCGCTGCGCGTGGCGATCCTGGGCGCCGAATCGTCCGGCAAGTCCACGCTGGCCGAGGCCCTGGCGCACCGCCACGGCGGTGTGTGGGTGCCCGAATACCTGCGCGAATTCGTCGAGACGCGCCAGCGCGTGCCGTTTGAAGCCGATCAGGCCTTCATCGCCGGGATGCAGTTCGAACGCGAGGAGGCGGCAGCGCGGCGCGCGCTGCGTTTCCTGTTCTGCGACACCACGCCGCTGATGACCGCCATCTACAGCCGCTTCTATTGGCACCGGGTCGACGCCGCCGTGGCCGCGCTGGCCGCGTCCCACGCCTACGGCCTGACCCTGGTGACGGCGCCGGACACGCCGTGGGAGCCGGACGGGCTGCAGCGCGAGTCGGCCGAGGTGCGGGAGCATATCCACCAGCAGGTGCTGGCCATGCTGGCGGCACGCGGCATCGCCTACAGCCTGGTCGCCGGTCCGCTGGACGCAAGGCTGGCCCAGGTCGACGCCTTGCTATCGCACCATGCGGCGCAAAACTGAGTAGAATTGCCCGTATGAAAAAGTCACTCGTGCTGTGTGTGCTGGCCCTGGGCGTGCATCAGGCGGCACTGGCGGAAACCGGTTATTACCTGGTGACGACCTATCCCGTCGAAGGCGAGAAGTCGCTCGACTTCAAGTACTGGAACGCCAAGCCGACCGGCCAGCCGCCGCGCAGCTCGCCCGAGCTGGGGTTGGGCTACACCGTCAATGGGCGCTGGTACACGGAATTGTCGGCTGTGTGGTTCCAGCTCAGCCCCGGTCCGCAGCGCTTCGCCGCCTGGGAGTGGCAGAACGACTTCATGCTCACCCAAGGGCAGTACGACGTCGACGTGGCCCTGCATACCAATATCACGCGCAACGACAACACGGCGCGTGGAATCGGGTTCGAGATCGGCCCGGTGCTGCAGACCGAGATCGGACGGACGCAATTGAACCTGAACCTGTTCCTGCAGCGCGACTACCGGGTGGCGACCAGCGAGGACGTGGAGCTGGCCTACCAGTGGCAGATCCGCCAGCACTGGAAGCGCGGTTTCCAGTTCGGGCTGCAGGGCTTCGGGGAAGTGGGGAAGTGGAGCGACTGGCTGCCGCGCGAGCAGCAATCGCACCGGTTCGGCCCGGCCGTGTTCGGCACGCTCGATGTGGGGCCGAGGCAGGAGATCCGCTACGACGCGGCCTACCTGATCGGCAAGAACGCGGCGCGCAACGCCAAGAGCGTCACGCTGCGCCTGCAGTACGTGTTTCAGTAGAACCGGGGACAGACCCTGAGCCTTCCCCTCAAATTTTGCTCAGATATCATAGGTAAGCAGTATGGAAGTCAGCTCTGACGATGCCTCGTCAAGCTGACTTCGTGTCAGGTTGCCGGGATGGAGTTCGGTTAGCCAA
>Ga0208514_100100_pt1 | contig 83994 bp, 78 predicted proteins | sample LakWasMet70_HOW9_2_FD_183900 | JGI IMG/M metagenome (GOLD analysis project Ga0208514, IMG submission 183900) | Freshwater sediment methanotrophic microbial communities from Lake Washington under simulated oxygen tension - Sediment Metagenome... | ecosystem: Environmental > Aquatic > Freshwater >...
GGCGCCGAGGGCGCGATCAGACCCTCAAACTAAACTCATCCACAGCCCGCAGGCCTGCGCCTGCGGCTTCCATCCCTGGCTCACTATTGGGTCGGTACGGTGGCTCAGATTTGCATCGGCCGGGACACAACAGGCCTATCTGGTGGAAATCATCCAGAAGGTGAACGGTCTCTTCGAAGGCGAGCTGAGCGACGACGACCAACTCGTCTACGTGAACGGCGTGCTCCGCGGCAAGCTGCTGGAGAACGACACGCTGATGCAGCAGGCCGCCAGCAACACCAAAGAGCAGTTCGCCAACTCGCCCGACCTGGGTAAGGCCTTGATGGACGCCATCATCGACGCCTTCGAGGCCCACCAGTCGATGAGCTCGCAGGCTTTGGGCTCGGAACGCGTGCGCGATGGGCTCAAGGACATTCTGCTGGGGCCGGCGCAGCTGTACGAAGCACTGCGCGCGCGCTCTGATTTGGGTGGGGCGGCTCGGTCGTAGTGGGCATCTTCGGTACCGCACTGGCGGACTCAGCGACGGTGATGGTTGCCAACCGAGAGGTGGGTGCCCAGCCGGGGACGACTGCCGGAGTCGCGATTCACCGTAAGGCGACGCTCTAATAGAAGAGAAGAGGGCGCCCGGAGGCGCCCAGCTTTCAGGCCATCATCGGTGTGCCGCCCGCCGACGCCAGTCTCCTGGCGATGTCGAGCAGTTCCCTTTGCAGGCTCTCGATGGTCGGGGCTGGTGGTGGCGTCGGGACGGCCGTCGCTTCGGGCTGCTCGACGGTCAAGTTCAACATCGCCGCTAAGCGCGGCCAGCGGCTCTTCCGAGTGAACGCGTCGGCCAGTTCCGCCAACCTCGGTTGGGCATACCCCACGGTCGTATTGATGCTCGTATGGCCGACGGCGGCGAGCGTGTTGCGCTCGGCCTGCGAGAGGGCCTTGGGGTCGAGCAAGGTCGACTGGCCGATGATTTTGACCATGTCGACATACGCCACGTCGTTCTTGTTGCGGTTGATGAAGGCGCGACGATAGTCTTTGATGAGCAGTTCGCTGATGTTCAGGGCCTCGCAGGCTTCGTCGAAGACCTTGCAGACCTTGTCCGTGCCGCTGAGTGCAGCGAACAATGGGCCGTCGCCGAATCGGGACTTGCGCTCATGCAGGATTTGGGCGGCATATCGCGAGAGAGGTACTTCACGAGTGCCGACATGCTCGTCCGTCTTGTGCGCCTCGAGCGTCAAGTAGCCGCCAAGAACTTGGCCGTCGGCCTCGAAGAAGCTCACATTGCGCCCGTGCGCCAGGCGCACCTCACCGAGTCGGCACCCCGTTTCGTCAATGACTCTCAGCAGATGGCCGACGTCGCTTTCCAGGCCAATTTGGCGCAGAAGGTTGGCGGCCTCCTGGTCGGTGGGCTCGCGCCTGCGCGGGCAGCTATATGCAGGTGGAAGTTTGAAATTGAACTTGCCGCCCAGTGCGGGCATGTTGAAGTCAACGTCATCTGGCAATCGCTCCGAAGCGAACTCAATGACTCTCGTCAAGGCCGTCAGGCGTAGCCGGACTGTCTGGTCGGCGAGCGGCTTCACCGCCTCGGCCGCTTCGCCCTGGCCTGGCGCCTTACTGCGAGACCTGCCGTTGGCCTTCCATTCTTGTCGCAGTTCCCGGAAGAGTGCGCCGCCGGCCTTGCCGTCGAAGTCCTTCAGCGTTCGGTCGGACAGCAACTCGCCGACGAGCCTGTACTCGGCGGCGCGGGAGCTTCCATGGGGATACTCCTTGAGGTAGACCTCGACCCAGTGCGCCATGGGCTGGTCGAGGGCTTCGTTGGCGATGCGGATGGCGCGTCGCGCACCTGCGGATTCAAGCTTACCGGCGACGACCTTGGCAAGCTCGGCTTCCTTGTACTTCGTCGCCAGCACCGACGTATCAAAGGTCTTCGAGCAGTAATAGACACCCTTGTGCCAAACCTGCGCCTGATATTTCTCTTTGCCGTCCTTGGTTGTCTTTACCTTAATAGTGGTGGCGGCTCTGGCCATACTGCATTCCTTCCAAAATGCAGTGTCTGAACCAAGGTTTAGCCATGGGCTGTTTTATATGCCCAATCTCACCAAACGTTCACCAAACGCGGCCTTGTTGTTAGTGCTTGCTCACGGGGGAGTCGTTGAAAAACCTGCATATTAACTCGACGCGAGACGCGAGTTTTCCGCCTTGTAAGCGGTAGGTCATCAGTTCGAATCCGATAGCCGGCACCATCTCGCTGAACCGGGCGCTTCAAGCCCCATCTAATGCTGCTGCACCTTGATGCGCAGCTTGCCCTGCATCAGGCCCTGTTCCTGCAGCAGCAGCTCCAGCCGGGGCTGCAGCTGACGCAGCTTGGCGGCCACCGCGGCATTGGCCGCCAGCATGGTCCAACCTTCCTCATCCAGCGGCCCCGCGAACACGAAGCGCGCCAGCGCGCCCGGCAGGGCCACGCGCACCACGGCCATGCGCCGGTTCGATTCCTGCATCAGCAGGCCCAGCCGCGCCAGCCCGCTATGCTGACTCAGCGCCGTGGCGATGGTCAGGGGCTCGGGCACGGAGGGGCCCTTGGGCTGGGCCAGGTAGCGGGGCGAGCGGGAACGCATGGCCTCAGTGTAGTCCCGGGGCCGGCGCGGCGAGGGCGCAGGGGGCCGGATGCTAAACTCCGCGGGTTTTTCTGGAGCGAGAAGCTGCCGGGCGCGCGCTTGCATTTGCGCGGGGGCGCCCCCAGTTTGTTCCGGCGTCAGAAATTTCCAAACCAATAAACAAACCCGCCACGGCCTGAGCGCGACCGCATTCCGGTGCGCCTGGCGCCGCCGAACATCTTTAGCGTCCAGGCTTGCGCCGGGGCGCACGCTACCGAACCACTACGCTGCATGTTGCCCAAGCTTCTTACCCAGATTTTCGGCAGTCGCAATGACCGCCTGCTCAAAGGCTACCGTCGCATCGTCCAGCAGATCAATGCGCTGGAGCCGCAGTTCGAGGCGCTCAGCGACGAGCAGCTGCGGGGCAAGACGGCGGAGTTCAAGCAGCGCGTGGCCGGTGGCGAGAGCCTGGACGCGATCCTGCCCGAGGCCTTCGCGGTCTGCCGCGAGGGCGGCAAGCGCGCGCTGAAGATGCGCCACTTCGATGTGCAGCTGATCGGCGGCATGGTGCTGAATTCCGGCAAGGTGGCCGAAATGCGCACCGGCGAGGGCAAGACGCTGATGGCCACGCTGCCGGTCTACCTGAATGCGCTCACCGGCAAGGGCGTGCATGTGGTGACGGTGAACGACTACCTGGCACGCCGCGATGCCGAGTGGATGGCCAAGCTCTACAACTTCCTGGGCCTCACGGTGGGTATCAACCTGCCGCAGATGCCGCGCGAGGAGAAGCAGGCCGCCTACGCCGCCGACGTCACCTACGGCACCAACAACGAATACGGCTTCGACTATCTGCGCGACAACATGGTCTACGAGACCAAGGACCGCGTGCAGCGCGGCCTCTCGTACGCCATCGTCGACGAGGTCGACTCGATCCTGATCGACGAGGCGCGCACGCCGCTGATCATCTCGGGCCAGGCCGATGACCAGACCGATGTCTACCTGGCCATCAACAAGGTCTCGCCGCTGCTGACGAAGCAGATCGGCGAGCTGGACCCGCGCACCGGCGAGGGCGTCGAGGTGCCGGGCGACTTCACCGTCGACGAGAAGTCGCACCAGATCTACCTGACCGAAGACGGCCACGAGAACGCCGAGCGCCTGCTCGCCGAGGCCGGCCTGCTGGCCGAGGGCGCGAGCCTTTACGACGCCGGCAACATCACGCTGATGCACCATCTGTACGCGTCCTTGCGCGCCCAGCACGTGTATCACAAGGACCAGCATTACGTGGTGCAGAACGGCGAGGTCATCATCGTCGACGAGTTCACAGGCCGCCTCATGACCGGCCGCCGCTGGAGCGACGGCCTGCACCAGGCCGTGGAAGCCAAGGAAGGTGTGGCGATCCAGAGCGAGAACCAGACGCTCGCCTCGATCACCTTCCAGAACTACTTCCGCATGTACGGCAAGCTCTCGGGCATGACCGGCACGGCCGATACCGAGGCCTATGAGTTCCAGGAGATCTACGGCCTCGAGACCGTGGTGATCCCGCCGAACCGCCCGACCATCCGCAAGGACGAGCTGGACCTGGTCTACAAGACCTCGAAGGAAAAGTTCGACGCGGTGATCCTGGACATCCGCGACTGCCACGAGCGCGGCCAGCCGGTGCTGGTGGGCACCACCTCGATCGAGAACTCCGAGCTGATCTCCGAGCTGCTGAAGAAGGCCAAGCTGCCGCACCAGGTGCTGAACGCCAAGCAGCATGCCCGCGAGGCCGAGATCGTGGCCCAGGCCGGCCGCCCGGGCGTCATCACCATCGCCACCAATATGGCGGGCCGCGGCACCGACATCGTGCTGGGCGGCAACGTCGAGAAGCAGATCCAGTTCATCGAAGCCGACGCGGCGATTGCCGAGGCCGACAAGGCCGTGCGCATCCAGCAGCTCAAGGACGAGTGGCAGGGTCTGCACGACAAGGTCAAGGCCGAGGGCGGCCTGCGCATCATCGCCACCGAGCGCCATGAGAGCCGCCGCATCGACAACCAGCTGCGCGGCCGTTCGGGCCGTCAGGGCGACCCGGGCTCCTCGCGCTTCTACCTCTCGCTGGACGACCAGCTGATGCGCATCTTCGCGGGCGACCGCGTGCGCGCCATCATGGACCGCCTGAAGATGCCCGAGGGCGAGGCGATCGAGGCCGGCATCGTGACGCGCTCGATCGAGAGCGCGCAGCGCAAGGTCGAGGCGCGCAACTTCGACATCCGCAAGCAGCTGCTCGAGTACGACGACGTCTCCAACGACCAGCGCAAGGTGATCTACCAGCAGCGCAACGACATCCTCGAGGCCGAGACCCTGGTGGCCCAGATGGCCAATCTGCGCGCCAGCAGCCTGACCGACGTGGTGCGCACCTTTGTGCCGGCCGAGAGCCTGGAAGAGCAGTGGGACCTGCCCCAGCTCGAGCGCGTGCTGAAGGACGAGTGGCAGCTCGAGGTGCCGCTGGTGGCCGAGCTCAAGAAGAGCGACTCCATCACCGACGAGGACATTGTCGAGCTGGTGGTGAAGGCCGGCGACGCCTCCTTCGCCGACAAGCTCGAGCGCGTGGGCCTGGAGCAGTTCACGCCCTTCATGCGCATGGTGCTGCTGCAGTCGATCGACCAGCATTGGCGCGAGCATCTGGCGGCGCTGGACTATCTGCGCCAGGGCATCCATCTGCGCGGCTACGCCCAGAAGAACCCCAAGCAGGAGTACAAGCGCGAGGCCTTCGAGCTGTTCTCCCAGCTGCTGGACGTGGTGAAGATGGAAGTCACCCGCACCCTGCTGAACGTGCGCATCCAGTCGCAGGAGGAGGCCAGCCGCGCTGCCGAGGCGATCGAGGAGCGTGCCGAGCAAGTCAGCAACGTGACCTACACCCACCCCAACGAGGATGGTTCGGTTTCGCAGGACACCGACCCGGCCACGCAGTTCGGCCATGTCGGCCGCAACGATCCCTGCCCCTGCGGCAGCGGCAAGAAGTACAAGGCCTGCCACGGCAAGCTCAGCTGAGCCGCTGGAGTTCCCGCGCAAGGGCCGCTTCCGCGGCCCTTTTTCATGCGCGGGCATCCCCCCCCGGCTTGCGGGGGAATGTGCGGTATTCCGCAAATTTCAAGCCTCGCCCACATGGGTGAGGGGTGCCCAGCAATGGGGTACCCCCCTAAAGTGAAGTCCAAGCGCCAAAGCTCTAGAGGAAGAGCCGGCGAAGTCTTCAAACACTTATCGGGCCACCATGAACATCAAGTCTCTGCTCGCCGCAACTGTCATCGCCGCGACCGGCTCCGCCATGGCCGCGACCACGGACGTCACGCTCAAGGCCGATGCTGCCGGCGTGAATCTGACGGCCGGCATTTCCAAGAGCTTTTCCAAGGCCGGCTTCTTCGAGGATACCTACACCTTCTCGAGCTTCAGCGGCACGGCTTTCGTGAACGGCACGATCAGCAGCCTGGCGACGCGCCAGACCGGCGATATCGATTTCCAGTCGGTGGTGCTGAACGGCGTGAGCTTCGACCTGACCAAGAAGGCGGCCGGCAACAACCCGGACGGCGATGAGTTCGCGCGCCTGTTTGATGCCAAGTTCGGCCCCCACCTGACCCTGGTGGTGAAGGGCTACGCGGGGGGCAATCTGGCGGCCGGCTCAGCCATCGCCGCCACCTACTCGGGCACGGTCAACATCACGCCGGTGCCGGAACCCCAGAGCTACGCGCTGCTGCTGGCGGGTCTGGCCGCGGTGGGCTTCGTGGCGCGCCGTCGCGCCAAGTAAAAGAAATCGAGGGAGCGACTCCATATGAAATTCAGCAGCTTTTTTGCGGGCTTGACCCTGTGCCTGGCCGGATTCGGCGTGCAGGCCGATCCGGTCAGCAGCAACTACAACATCGCGTTGCAAACCAATGGCATCGGCGAGTACACCGCAGGTCTGTCCGATGTGGCGGGCAGCGACCAGGTGACGCACCTGCTGGCCGGCCGATTTGTTGATGTGTTCCATTTCAGCTTCACCGGCAATGGCTGGGTGAGCGTGCAGCTGAACGCTTCGTTCGGCCTGAACAGTGCGCAGCGCAACAAGCAGGAAATCCGTTTCGACAGCATCGACCTGAACGGCGTGCAGCTGTTTGACGACAGTGGCGACGAATTCGGTACACGTTTCCTGAAGTTCAACCTGTTCGACGAGTACCTGCCCGGCGACTACACGCTGACGGTCTCAGGCACGGCCGGCAATGTTGACCTGCTGCCCGGCAGCGCCGTTTCGGCCAGCTACAGCGGCACCATCAACATCTCTCCGGACGCCAACGACAATCGCGTTCCCGAGCCGGCCTCGCTGGCCATGGTGGGCGTAGCTGGATTGGCCGGTCTGCTGGTGCAGCGTAGGCGCCGTCGGTCCGCCTGAGTGTCGAGGCAGGCGCGGCACGCCGGCGCCTCCAGAACCCGAGGGCTCCTGATGGAGCCCTCTTTTGCTTGTGGGCTGCCTACAATTCGGCGCATTCCCCTTCTGCCCGAGAGCTCCATGCCCGTCAATCTCACCGCCCCCGATCCCGCCTCTCTGTTCCCCGTGCCCGGTGTGCGCCTGGGGGTGACGATGGCCGGCATACGCAAGGCCAACCGGCGCGATCTGAGCGTGATCGCGCTGGACGAGGGCGCCGCGGTGGCCGGCGTGTTCACCAAGAACCGTTTCTGCGCCGCGCCGGTGCAGATCTGCCGCGAGCACCTGGCTTCGCACGGCGGCATCCGCGCCATCCTCATCAACACCGGCAATGCCAATGCCGGCACCGGCGAAGACGGCCTGCAGCGCGCGCGCCAGAGCTGCGATGCGCTGGCCCGGCTGATGGGCGTGCAGCCCAGCCAGATCCTGCCCTTTTCCACCGGCGTGATCATGGAAACCCTGCCGGTGGATCGCATCATCAACGGCCTGCCGGCCGCGCTGGCGGCGCTGAAGGCCGATGCCTGGGCCGATGCCGCCGCCGGCATCATGACCACCGACACCTTGCCCAAGGCGGCCTCGCGCCGGGTGCAGATCGCTGGCAAGACCGTCACCATCAGCGGCATCTCCAAGGGCGCCGGCATGATCCGTCCGAACATGGCCACCATGCTGGGCTTCGTGGCCACCGACGCTAATATCGCGCCCGAGCTGCTGCAAAGCCTGGTGCGCGATGCGGCGGACGCCTCCTTCAACCGCATCACCATCGACGGCGACACCTCGACCAACGATTCCTTCGTGCTGATCGCCACCCAGCAGGCCGGCCATGCGCGCATCGAGAGCCTGGCCAGCGCCGAGGGTCAGGTCTTGCGCGAGGCGGTGATCGCGGTGTCGCAGCAGCTTGCCCAGGCGATCGTGCGCGACGGCGAGGGCGCCACCAAGTTCATCACGGTGCAGGTGGAGGGCGGCCGCGACGAGGCCGAATGCCAGCTGGCCGCCTACGCGATCGCGCATTCACCGCTGGTCAAGACCGCCTTCTTCGCCAGCGACCCCAACCTGGGTCGCATCCTGGCGGCGGTGGGCTATGCCGGCATCGCCGACCTGGACCAGACCCTGATCGATCTGTTCCTCGACGAGGTGCATGTGGTGCGCCAGGGTGGCCGCCACCCCGACTATCGCGAGGAAGACGGCCAGCGCGTCATGAAGCAGGCCGAGATCACGGTGCGCGTGAAGCTGCACCGCGGCCTGGCCCACACCACGGTGTGGACCTGCGACCTCAGCCACGACTACGTGTCGATCAACGCCGACTACCGCAGCTGAGTTCGTGCATCAATGCCGGCAGCCCGGCCCATGCACATGCACGACCTGCTCGTGCTTGTGTTCATGGCCGTGGCCGTGCCCGTGATCATGCCCATGGCCGGCATGTGATTCCGCATAAGCGCCCGCCTCGGGTTCGAAGGCGGCCTGCACCTCGGTGACGATCAGATGCATCTGGCGCAGCAGCTGCGCCAGCACATGGTCGGGCTCGAACTGCAGATGCTCGGGCGTCAGTTCCAGCTGCACATGCCGGTTGCCCAGGTGGTAGGCCGCGCGCAGCAGGTCGAAGGGCGAGCCATGCTCGGCGCAGCTGCTGACGCGCAGCAGCGCCTGCGGCGCGGCCTGCACCTGGATCAGCGAGCCATCCTCGGCCACCAGCACGTCGCCACCGCGCATCACGGTGCCGCGCGGCAGGAAGATGCCCAGGGCGCGACCCTGGCTGTCGCTCGCATCGAGCCGGCTTTTCTGGCGCTGGTCCCAGTCCAGCGAGAGGCTGGTGGCGCGCTTGAGCAGGGCCGGGGCCAGGCCCTGGCCGCGGGGAATGAGTTTGTTGACGGTCAGCATGCTAAGGGGCCCTCTGCGAGCCCTCCATGGGTCGCGGCGGGATCTTAGCGGGATGTTGGCCAAGGCGCGAACCGCCGCCCAGACCGGTGTCTGGGCAAGGCTCGCAACGCCGGCCAACGCCCGCTAAGTCCCGCCCCGAAGGGTTCGCGAGATAACGGGCCTGCTCGGGCGTTGCGGCGCTCGGCTTCGGGCCGCAGCCCGACCATCGCGCCGCGCCTACGAGCCGGCCCGTTCTCTCACGAACGCGGCCCGTGGGGGGCTCGCAGAGGGCCCCTAAAAGTCTACCGCCCGGGTCTTCATGCCCCTCGCGATCAAGGTGGCATTGATCAGCTGGGCTTCCTCGCGGGTGGCGAAGGGCCAGATGGTGGCGCGCCAGCCCTCGGGCGTCTGCATCACCTCGGCCTGCAGGCGGCTGCGATCGCCCACGGTTTGCGCCACCATGGCGCGCATGCGCGTCAGCGTCGCCTCGGCATCGCTCTTGCTGGCCAGGCTGGGGCCCACCAGGGCCACCACGCTCTGGCTGCGCGCAGCGAGCCGGGCGGTGGCCGTCTTGGCGGCCTCCGAGGGCGCTTCGCCCGAGAGCGTGCCGGCCGCGGAGGCGGCGGGCGCGGGCTCCGGCTTCTTGGCCGGCGCCGGCTTGGGCGCGGGCGCGCTCGCCGCGGCCGCCATCGCCGGTCTGGGCGCCTGGCTGGCGGCCTGGCTGGCTGCTTCGGCGGCCGCCTTGCGGGTGCGCGGCGTGCTCACCATATTCGGCCTGATGCTGGGAATGGTGCCGGCCGGCGCGAGTTCGTTCGGCAGCTCGGCTGCCGTCACGCCCACGGCTGCCGGAGGTGGCGCCGATGCTGGTGACGATGCCGGCACAGAAGCGGCCATGGCCGCCGGCATGCTGGGCTGGCTGGCCGGCGCGGCCACCGGCTCGGCTGCGGCGCTGGCGGGCGCGCTGGCCGCGCTGCGCCCGGCGTTGGTGGCGCTGGCGGGGCTGGCGGCCGGGCTGGGCGCGGAGGCGGCGCTTGCTGGCGCCTCCTGCTGCGGCCTGGCCGAGGGCCAGAGCAGCCAGGCCGGCAGGGCCAGCAGGGCGGCCAGCAGCAGGCCCAGCGCGGCGACACGGCGCTTGTCCAGGCAGCGCCGCCCCAGCATCAGCAATTCGCTGCCATCGCCCTGGCCGATCAGCACGCGCGTGCGGGCGTCGCCGACATCGATGCCGGCGCTGGCAAGGTAGAGCTCCATCGGCCAGGCACCCTGGCTGGCCCTGGCCACCAGGCTCTCGTCGATGGCGACGATGCGCTGCGGCCAATCGGCCTCGCCGGGCTGGGCGGTATAGCCATGGGCGAGCGCGAACTGGGCCACCTGGGCCGACCGCAGGCCCGGGATGAAGCGTTCGCTGAAGACCGGCCAGGGCAGTTCGCCCAGCAGGCCGCGGGTCGGGCTGGCAAACAGCTGGCGCGGGTCCAGCGCCTTCCACCAGGGCTGCGGCGCAGCGAAGGCCGTGGTCGCCCGGCTGGCTGCATCGGCAGCGCGTGTTAGTGCCTCCTCCTCGCTGACCTCGTCGGTCAGGGTCGGCTCGCTCGCCTCCGCTGGCCGGCTGCCGCGCATGAAGGGCAGGGCCACGACACCCAGGGTGTGCACATCGCCGGGTGTGATGCGCAACGCCAATGGATGCCGGTTGTGCCAGGCCACCAGCTGTTCGACCAAACGCTCCATGCTCTCCCTAAGTCATTCCGTCAGATCCGGATGATGGGGTATCGGCAGATTGGGGTCAGGTCTGAATATCAGGGCAGCTCGCGCACCAGCCGCATGCCCACCAGGGTGTAGCGCGTGTCCGGATCGTTCCAGTTGCGGTAGGACGCGCGGGCATAGAAGCTCCAGGTGTGCCAGGAGCCGCCGCGCCGCACCTTCACGCCGCCCTCGGCCGGGCCCTGCGGATCGTCCACCGGCGAGTGGGCGTAGTAGTCGTCGCCATGCCAGTCCGACACCCATTCCCAGGCGTTGCCATGCATGTCGTGCAGACCCCAGGCATTCGGCGCAAAGCTGCCCACCGGCGCGGTGAAGGAGAAACCATCGTGCTGCGGCAGCGCAAAGGCACGCCATTGCGGCCAGAGGCGGGCGCTGTCCTGGTCGAACACATTCGCCACCTGGGCCAGGCTCTCGGGCGCATCGCCGCTGTGATAGCGGGTGCGGCTGCCGGCGCGGCAGGCGTATTCCCATTCGGCCTCGGTGGGCAGGCGGTAGCGCCGGCCCTCGGTCTGGCTGAGCCAGGCCGCCAGCGCCTGGGCGTCGTGCCAGGTCACGTTCACCACCGGATGCTCTTCGCTCTGCGTGAAGCCGGGGTTGCGCCAGGAGTAGCGCCGCTGCCGCCCCTCGAAGGCATCGCCGCGCGCGCTGCTGGCGGGGTCGTAGCTCGGGTTGTAGCCATAGCCCCCGGTGCCGTCGCGCTCGGCGTCGGGCACATAGCCGGAGGCGAGCAGAAAGCGGCGGAACTGGCCCACCGTGACCTCGTGCTGGCCCATCTGGAAGGCGCGTGTGATGCGCACCCGATGCACCGGCGCCTCGTCCGCCAGCAGCAAGAAGCGCTCGCGCGGATATTGCGGGTAGGCCTGGGCCAGGGCGTCCGGGCGCTCGTCGCTGCCCATCATGAACTCGCCCGCCGGGATGGTGACGAAGTGCATGCCCAAGCTGTTGGTGCTGCGCTCGGGCGGCGCCATGCGCCCGCCGGCGCAGCCCCCCAGCAGGGCGCAACAAAGCAGCAGGCCGGCAACGGCCGGGGGCGCGAGGGATGGGAATGCGGGCAGATGCATGAGCCCAATGATCCGACCGCCGGGCGATGTGCGCGCCTGCCGAAAACCCTGCTTGAGTGTCAGGTCTTGCCCTGTGACTTTCTCCCCAATTTCTACCCCCTTCATGGGATATACGAAAAGTAACAGCGTGCTACATTTTCCGCCGTTTGACGCGTTCCGGCCGCGCAAGGCCGGGATGCTTGGACAACGGCGCCGCTGCATTGGCGGCATGTTCAATGCAATGCTCACGAGAGGATGCAGGGCGCGCCGGGATGGGTCCGTGCAAGCGGATCGGCCTTGCTCTCTCCGATCGAGCTGGGAGAGTAATTTGAATAATCACAAGATCTTGCGCTCATGGGGTGCCCTGAGTCTGTCCGGCGCGTTGTTGCTGCTGGGCGGCTGCGCGTCCATGCAGAGCCACGACAAGCATGCCTCGGCCGTGCAGGCCACCGCCCGTACCGGCGGCGTGGCGGCGGCGCTGGCCCAGCATGAGGCCTCCGCCACTTCGGCCGACGCCAAGGCCGAGCTGCTGTTCAATATGGAGCGCGGCGAGTTGCTGCGCCTGAACAAGCGCTATGCCGACAGCACCGATGCCTTCCTGCTGGCCGACCAGAAGGTGCAGCAATGGGAAGAGACCGCCAAGACCAACCCCAGCAAGCTGCTGGGCATGGCCGGTGCGGCGCTGATCAGCGAGCGCCTCAAGGTCTACGAAGGCCAGGACTATGAAAAGGTCTGGCTGACCACGCGCCTGGCGCTGAACCGCCTCTCCGAGGGTGACCTGGAGAAGGCGCGCGTCGACGTCAAGCGCACCCACGAGCGCGAGGCGGTGATTGCCGAGCTGCGCGCCAAGGACACCGCGGCGGCCGAGGAGGAAGCCAAGTCCAAGGGCGTGGATGCCAAGGGCAAGGAGCTCAACGGTTATCCGGTCGAGACGCTCAACGACCCCGAGGTGTTGCAACTCAAGAACGGCTACCAGAATGCGCTGAGCCATTACCTGGCCGGCTTCATCTACGAGGTGACCAATGAGCCGGGCCTGGCAGCACCGGGCTATCGCAAGGCCATCGAGCTGCGCCCCGAGACGCCGCTGCTGGAAGAGGGCCTGCGCGGCCTGGACGACCGCACCAGCTTCACCCACAAGCGCCGCCAGCAGATGACCGACGTGCTGTTCGTGGTGGAGGCCGGCAATGCACCGGCGCGCAAGCCCAAGGGCTTCACCATCCCGGTGCCGGTGGGCGGTTCGCTCCGCACGGTGAGCATTTCCTACCCGGTGATCGACCCGTCCAAGGACGCGATGCTGAGCAATCTGCAGGCCGGCGGCCGTGACTTCAAGCTCGAGCGCGTGGTGGACGTGAACGTGATGGCACGCCGGGCGCTGAAGGACGAAATGCCCGGCATGGTGCTGCGTGGCGTGACCCGCGCGGTCGCCAAGGCAGTGGTGCAGAACGAGCTGGAAAAGCGTGCCGGCATGTTCGGCGCGCTGGTGGGCATCGCCGCCTCAGCGGTGACCGAGCAGGCCGACGACCGCATCTGGCGCATGCTGCCCGGCCGCGTCTATCTGGCCCGTGGCTATCTGCCGCCCGGTGAGCATCAGGTGAGCATCAATGGCCGCGCACTGGATGCACCGGTGAAGGTGGCGGGCCAGTACGCCGTGGTGCCGCTGCGCGTCTACGAGGAGCAATTCCTGGTCGGCGACGTGTCGCAGTTCGGCCGCCTGATGGCCGCCGCGCCGCCGGCCGCCGCACCCGCCGCCACCGCCGCGGTGGTGAACAACGAACCCGTCAAGCCCGCGGCCAAGCCGGCCGCCAAGCCCGTTGCCAAGCCGGCCGCCGCCAAGCCCGCGGCAGCCGCCACCGCCACGCCGACGAAGAACTGAAGTGAGGATCAAGAAGATGCAACGCAAGGCAATCAAACCCGTCAGCGCCGCCCTGTTCGCCCTGGGCCTGCTGCTCGGCACCGGCGCCCAGGCCCAGAAGGCCGACGAAACCTCGCCCGCCATCGCCGCCAAGCTGGACCTGCGCGGTTCGCCCAAGGGCATCAAGGTGGCCGAGATGCGCATCCAGCGCAAGAACGACACCCTGGTGGTGCAGGCCGATCTGCAGAACGTCGAGAACAGGGACCGCGTGGTGTTCCACCGCTTCCGCTGGCTCGACTCGGTGGGCAATCAAGTGGGCGATGGCGAGGGCTGGAAGCAGACCACCGTGCTGGGCCTGCAGACCGTCACCCTCAAGGGCGTGGCCCAGCATCCCTCGGCCGTGGACCTCAAGCTCGAGATGAGCGTGGAAAGTAAGTGAGCGCCCGGCGCGCACAGACAGAACTAGGAAGGACAAGAACATGAAGACCAAGCTCACGATCCGTACGACCCTCACGCTCGCCGCCCTGCTAGCGAGCGCCGTCCTCGCCGGCTGCGAGACCCATGTTTCCTCACCGGTGGTGCGCTTCCAGCGCCAGGTGAACTATGGCGACTCCAAGGCGGTGGAACTGGTCACCAACGAGTTCGGCTCCACCGACCTGCAGATGATTGCCGAGAAGATGGTGGGCAGCCTGCTCGAGACCGGCATCTTCCAGGGCCGCCCCACGGTGACCATCTCGACGGTGAAGAACAAGACCAGCGAGTACATCGACACCACCAATGTGATGAATTCGATCCAGACCGCCCTGGTCAAATCGGGCAAGGTGCGCTTCACCCGCTCGATCAACGAGATGCAGCAGGGTGTGGACGAGTTGCAGCGCCAGAACCAGAGTGGCCTCTACAAGCAGAACACCACCGCCAAGGTGGGCCAGATGACGGCCGCCAAGTACAGCCTGGAAGGCGAGCTGACCTCCATCGTGAAGCAGAATTCGCAGACCAAGGACGTGTACTACAAGTTCACGCTGAAGATGTTCGATGTGCAGGAAGGCACGATCGAATGGCAGGAAGAAAAAGACATCCGCAAGACCAGCAAGCGCTGAGCAGGGAGAAGAGCATATGAACCGTCGCAACATCATCACCGGCGCCTGCCTGGCCGCGCTGGCCACCCTGGCCGGCGTGGCCCAGGCCCAGCAGGGCCAGCCGCCCAAGGTGGCCGTCACCGACCTTGCCTACACCCAGGCGGTGGCCCAGTACTTCGAAGCCGGCACCGTCAAGAGCAGCGGTGGCGTCACGGCCAACCAGCATGGCATCGTCGCCACCCAGCAGAGCTCGGGCACCTATGTCTCGGGCACCTACAGCTATATGGAGCAGCGTGAGCTGGGCTCCTTCAGCAACGACATTCGCGGCGCCATGCTCAAGGGCGGCCAGTTCCGCCTGGTGCAGGGCAAGCGCTTCGATGCCGGTGACCCGCAGCCTACCAAGGCCGAACAGGCGCTCAACCAGATCCAGACCGGCAAGATGGCCAAGCCGGTGCGCCAGCCCGAGGTCAAGGACGTGATCGCGCGCATCAAGAAGGGTGAGTTCAACGGCGCCGACTATGTGCTGTTCGGCACCCTCACCAGCCTGGAGTTCCGCGATTCGCTCTCGCCCCTGCAGGGCACCACCAGCGCCTCCTACCAGTTCAGCCTGGACCTGGTGGCCGACTTCTCGCTCATCAGCACCAAGACCTACGAGATCAAGGCCTCGTTCTCGGCCCAGGGCGCCGGCAACGACACCAAGCTGCTCTCCAACCGCGGCGACGTGCAACCGCCCAACCGCGGCAAGGTGATACGCGAGACCTCCAAGAGCCTGGCCGAGAACGTCTACGAGCAGATGGCCGACCAGTTGGGCCTGCCGGGCCTGCCCGAGAGCGGCAACACGCCGCGCCGCAGCGGCAATGCGATGCCGCCGCCGGCCTCCAACGAGGGCACCGTGATCCTGAAGTGATCGTTGCGCGCGCATTTCGCCGGGCTTGCATGGCCTGGCTCCTGCTGCTGGGCACACCCGGCTGGGGGGCCGGGCCTTCTGCTTTATTCACGCCGCTGGAATTGCCGACGGCGCATGAGGCTCAGGTCTTGCTGGCCTGGCACCGGCCGGCCCTGCTGGCGCCGGCGCGCTACCAGGTGCTGGTGCTGCCCGGCTCGGGCTGCAGTGGCTGGGCGGGGGTGGCCGAGCCGATGTTCCGTGGCCTTGGCCATGCCGAGCTGCTGCTGCTGCACAAGCCCGGCGTGCAGCCCTGGGAGCGCCACGCTGCGGAGGATTGCCCCGCCGATTTCGTGCGGACCGATCGCCTGAGCACCTGGCTCGCCGACGCGCGCGCGGCCCTGCAGGCCTGGGTGCGCCGGCCCCAGTCCGAGTCTGGCCCCGCAGGCCTGCCGGTGCTGCTGATCGGCGTCTCCGAGGGGGCCGAGTTGCTGCCCGAGCTGGCGCCCGAGATTCCCGGGCTGCGCGGACTGGTGATGATTGGCGGCTCGGGCCTGGACCCGGCCGAAGCGGCCGAGCTGCAGGCTCGGCGCCTGGGCGAGGCGCGCGCCTGGGCCAGCTTGCGCGCCGCCGCACAAGGGCCGCTCGCTGACGCCACGCTGCGCGATGGCCGCAGCCTCGGCTACTGGCGCGACCTGCTGGCCTGGCGCGTGGCCGAACCCCTGCTGGCCGGCGACGCAGACCTGTTGCGTGCCTGGGGCGGCCGCGACGCGCTGGTGCCGCCGCAGGCCTACCAGCGCTTTGCGGCGCTGGCCGCTGTGCGCCGTCCCGAGTCCTTCTGCGACTGGCCGGTGCCCGAGGGCGATCATGGCCTGCAGTCGCCGGGGGGCGACCATCTGCAGCGCCTGTGGGCCTGGCTGGAGCGCTGGGCGCGCGAGCCCGGGCAGCGCCTGTGCGCGATGGCGGACAATCGGGACCCGCCCTAGCACCAGCACCGCCCGTGTCCCCTTCCTTTTTCCAGCAACTCCTGCGCAGCGAAGCCCCTGCCGCCGCGGATGCCCTCCAGCGCTTCATGCATCTGCTGGCCCTGTCCCTGCAGACCGGCAGTTTCGGCAAGCTGATGCTGGGCAAGCCGCAGGGCGGCGATGCCGATCTGGAGCGCCTGCTGGTGCGCGAGGTGCAGCTGCGCGGCGAGCGCCAGCTCTCGATGGTGTGGCGCCATCGCACCAAGGACGTTACGAAGAACCACGGCTTCGACGAGGGCCTGGCCTTGCTGCATGGGCTGCTGGGCCGGCAGTTCTTGCATGCCCATCTGCTGACCCAGGGCGAGGACGTGCAGCTGAGCTTCAGCCGCAAGGGCAAGGCCAGCCTGCGGGTCGGCAAGCTCAGCGCAGCGGCCGATGCCAGTGCTGCCGAGGCCAGCACCGACGAACACAACCGCGACAAGCAGCGCTACCTGGATCTGCAGCGCCCCTTCTGGGCCGATCTCGGCCTCACCCATTCGGTCAAGGGCGAGTTGCAGCTGGTGCCGGCGATGTCGCGCAAGTGGAAGCAGATCAACAAATTCATCGAGGTGTTTGCGGCCGCGCTGAAGGCCTCGCGCCTGGCGGACAGCCCGGACGTGCATGTGGCCGATTTCGGCTCGGGCAAGGGCTATCTGACCTTTGCCACCTACGACTATCTGCGCGGCCTGGGCAAGGACGCCCAGGTTACCGGTGTCGAGCTGCGCGACGACATGGTGAAGCTGTGCGGCGCGGCCGCGGCCCGCCATGGCCTGGCGGGCCTGCGCTTCGACCAGGGCGATGTGCGCAGCTACACGCCGGCGCGGCTGGACGTGATGATCGCCCTGCATGCCTGCGACATCGCCACCGATTACGCCATCCACCTGGGCCTGCGCGCCGGCGCCGCCATCATCATGTGCTCGCCCTGCTGCCACAAGCAGCTGCGCCCTCAGCTGAAGTCGCCCGCGCTGTTGCGGCCGCTGCTGCAGCATGGCATCCACATGGGCCAGGAGGCCGAGATGGTGACCGACGGCCTGCGCGCGCTGCTGCTGGAGGCCGAGGGTTACGACACACAGGTGTTCGAGTTCATCTCGCTGGAGCACACCAGCAAGAACAAGATGATTCTGGCAGTCAAGCGCGCCGCGCCGCTGCCGGCGGCGCGGCGCCAGGAGCTGCTGGACCAGATCGCCGAGATCAAGCGCTTTTACGGCGTGCGCGAGCAGGCGCTGGAGAGCCTGCTGTGCGCGGCCTAGGCGGCGGGCGGCAGAAGAAGGGACAAGCAGGGTTTTGTCGCGACGCCGCCAGGGTTCCATGATCGAAGCTCCTTCTCAAACCGGGAGCGACCATGAACACCTTGCTGCGTCTGAGTGTTGTTGCCATGCCCGTCCTGCTGGCTGCGGGCGCGCGAGCCGATGTGGTGACGGACTGGAACCAGAGGGCCAGCGAGATCACCGTGGCCCACCAGGCCGGGCCCTGGGGCCAGGCGCCGATGGTGCTGATCCAGGCGGCAGTGTTCGAATCCGTGAATGCCATCACGCGGCGTTTTCCGCAGGCCGGTTACCTGAAGCTGGAGGCGCCGGCCGGGGCCTCGATCGACGCCGCCGTGGCCGCGGCCAATCGCGTCGTGCTGAATCGCATGGCGACGACGCAGACCGCGGCGATCGAGGCGGCCTACCAGGCGGCGCTGGCCGCGATCCCGGACGGGCCCGCCAAGGCGGACGGCATCGCGCTGGGTGAGAAGGCGGTGGCCGGCATCCTGGCGCTGCGGGCCCCCACGGGCGCGCCGCCGGTGTTCTACCGCCCCGTCACCGGCCCCGGCCAGTATGTCCCGACGGTGCTGCCGGTCATGGCCGACCTGCCGCCCGGGAAATGCTGGCTGCTCGAGCGGCCCGATCAGTTCCGCCCCGGGCCGCCCCCCGATCTGAAGAGCGCGGTCTGGGCGCGCGACTACAACGAGGTCAAGGCCTTCGGTGCGCGCACCGGCAGCCAGCGCGATGCCGAGCAGACCGAGATCGCCCGCTTCTGGGCCGCGACGACGCCGACCATCTACTACCCGATCGCCCGCTCGGTGGCGAATCAGCCCGGGCGCGAGCCGACGCAGAACGCGCGCCTGCTGGCCGCCAGCGGGCAGGCCATGGTCGACGCCATCGACGCCGTCTTCGACGCCAAGTACCACTACCACTTCTGGCGCCCGTTCACGGCGATCCGCAACGGCGACCGGGACGGCAACGACGCCACCGAGCGCGACGCCGGCTGGCTGCCCCTGATCGACACGCCCATGCACCCCGAGTACCCCTGCGCGCATTGCACCATCGCCGGCTCGCTGGGGGCGGTGCTGAAGGCCGAGATCGGCAACGGGCCGACGCCGCGCCTGTCCACCACCAGCCCGACCCTGCCCGGCGTGACGCGCTCATGGACCAGCATCGACGCCTTCATGCAGGAGGTCATCAATGCGCGCGTCTATGACGGCGTGCATTACCGCAACTCGGGCGAGGTCGGCCGCGCGCTGGGCAACAAGGTCGGCGAGTTGTCGGCGGCCAAGCTGCTGCGCTGAGCGCTCGCGCGGCAAAAGAAAGAAGGGCGGACCCGGTGAGGGGTCCGCCCAAATGCGCTGAATAAGACACCGCCCGTGGACATGGCAAAAGCCTGTGGGGCTGCGGTGTGGAGGCGAGCGCAAATGCGCAGGCAAGAGCGAGCCGCCGGGCGGCACGCGGCCCGGGCGCTATGAAATCAGTGGCATGGCCGGCACAGACGCCAGACCGCGACGTGGAGCGGGCCGGTGATACGGCACGCGGACGGGGGCGGGGCGGCTGTTGCGAAAGCGCATGAGGCTATCATCGGCCAAGGGCAAGCGGGGTATTGCGCCGAAGAAGGCGCCACTATCGAGGCAATCTTGATGGTCTGTTTTTCCCGCTATTTCGACCGATCCTGACCAGAGGGGCGTGATTTTGCGGATGTGGACGAGGCGCGCCTGCCTGGCCGGCCTGACGAGCCTGGCGGCCTGCGGCCGCGACCCCGCGCCGGCCGGCGACTACCAGCCCAGCTATGCCGATGCGCCGGCGGGGGCCGAGGGCGAGTTGCTGTTCTCCGTCCATCCCCTGCACAACCCGGCCAAGCTGTTCGAGGTCTACGGACCGCTGGTGGATTGGCTCAACCGCCAGCTGCCCGAGGCCAGGCTCAAGCTGCAGGCCTCGCGCAACTACGAGGAGTTCGAGCGCCAGCTGCAGCAGCGGCGCTTCGCCTTCGCCCTGCCCAATCCCTACTAGACCTTGCTGGCCAGCCGGCATGGCTATCGCGTGTTCGCCAAGATGGGCGACGACGAATCCTTCCGCGGCATCCTGCTGCTGCGGCGCGACGGGCCGGTGCACGCGATTGCCGATCTGCGTGGCCGCGCCATCAGCTTCCCGGCGCGCAGCGCGCTGGCGGCGACCATGATGCCGCAGTACTTCCTGCACCGCCACGGCCTGCCGCTGGCCGCCTATGAGCAGCGTTACGTCGGCTCGCAGGAGTCGGCCATCATGAACACCGTGCTGGGCAACACCGCGGCGGCGTCGACCTGGCCGCTGCCCTGGCGCGCCTTCCAGCGCGAGCATCCCGACGAGGCCGCCCGGCTGGTGCAGGCCTGGCAGACCGACACCCTGCCCAACAACGCCCTGGTGGCGCGCGACGACGTGCCTTCCGCGCTGGTGGCGCGGCTGCGCCAGCTGCTGCTGGAGCTGCATCGTCACGCCGAGGGTCAGGTCTTGCTGGCGCGCATCCCGTTGACGCTGTTCGAGGGCGCCGACGAGGCGACCTATCGGCCGGTGCGCCAGTTCATGGATGAATTCGAGCGCTCGGTGCGCGGGGTGCAGGGATGATGCGACTGTTGCGGCCGCTGCTGGCCTGGTGGCGTGGCATCTCCATCCGCATGCAGCTGATGCTGGGCATGGCGGCCAGCCTGGCGCTGTGCGTGAGCCTGCTGGCCTGGCAGCAGCTGCGCACGCAGAGCGAGCTGCTGCGCGCGCAGCATCTGGCGCAGGCGCGCGACCTGGCCGGCGCGCTGGCGGTCAGCGCCGCGCCCTGGGTGATGGCGGACGACCTGGCGGGCATGCAGGAGGTGATTGCCTCGGTGGCCCAGGCCTCCGAGGTGCGCTATGCCATGCTGGTGTCGCTGCAGGGGCGCGTGATGGCGCACAGCCAGGCCGGCCATACCGGCCGTTTCATGAGCGACGCCGCCAGCCGGGCCTTGCTGGCGCAGCCGGCGCGGGTGCAGATCGTGGCGGCCAGCGAGACCTTTACCGACATGGCGGCGCCGGTGATGGCGGGCGCGCGCCAGCTCGGCTGGGCGCGCGTGGGCATGGGCAACGAGGCGGTGCAGCGCGGCGTCGAGCAGGCGCGCACCCAGGCCCTGTGGATGCTGCTGCTGGCCCTGCTGCTGGGCGGCGTGGTGGCGGTGCTGATCGCCGATGGGCTGACACGCGGCCTGCAGCGCCTGGTGGATGCGCTCGACCAGGTCAGCCTGGGCCAGCGCGGCTTCCGCCTCGGCGCGCAGCGCCACAACGAGCTGGGCCGCCTGGGCGAGGGCTTCGACAGCATGCTGGGCGCGCTGGAGCGCCGCGAGACCGAGAGCCTGGCCGCCGGTGCGGCGCTGGCCGAGAGCGAGCAGCGTTTTCGCGCGCTGTTCGAGCTCGCCGCCGTGGGCGTGGCGCAGACCGATGCGCAGGGGCGGGTGGAGCGCGTCAACCAGCGCTGCGCGCAGATCCTGGGCTGGAGCCAGGCGGATCTGTGCGGCAAGGCCTGGCGCGAGCTGGCCGACCCGCAGGACCTGGCGCGCCTGCAGCCGCAACTGGAAGCCCTGCGGGAGGGGCAAATCCACGAGTTCGAAACCGAGGCGCGCTTTGTGCGCGCCGATGGCACGACGATCTGGCTGTCGCTGACGGTGGCCAGCATGGGCACCGAGGGCCTGCCCGCGCCCGGCATCGTGACGGTGATCCAGGACATCAGCAGCCGGCGCGCCGCCGAGGAAAAGCTGCGCCAGGCCGCGAGCGTGTTTGAGAGCACCAGCGAGGCCATCATGCTGACCGATGCGCAGGCCCGCATCGTCGCGGTGAACCCCGCCTTCACCCAGATCTCCGGCTACGCCGAGGCCGAGGTGCTGGGCCGCAATCCACGCCTGATGCAGTCGGGCCGCCAGTCGCCCGGCTTCTACCGCGAGCTCTGGACCAGCCTGCTCCACACCGGGCGCTGGCATGGCGAGATCTGGAACCGGCGCAAGAGCGGCGAGATCTTCCCGGCCTGGGTCACGCTGAGCGTGGTGAAGAACGAGCGCGGCGAGGTCACCAACTATGTGAGCGTGCTGAACGACCTCAGCCTGATGCGCGAGGCGCAGCAGCAGCTGGACTACCTGAGCGGCCACGACGCCCTCACCAGCCTGCCCAACCGCACCGTGTTCCGCGAGGGGCTGCAGCAGGCGATCGAGCGTGCGCGCCGCGACGGCCGGGTGCTGGCGATGATCTTCGTCGACCTCGACCGCTTCAAGAACGTCAACGACACGCTCGGCCATCCGCTCGGCGACGAGCTGCTGCGCTCCGCCAGCCAGCGCCTGCGCGCGCTGCTGCCGCCCACCACGCTGCTGGCGCGCCTGGGCGGCGACGAGTTCGGCCTGGTGCTGGACGACGATGCCAGCGTGCATGGCTGCCTGGCCTGCGCGCAGCGCCTGCTGCTCGATTTCGAGCGCGCCTTCCATATCGGTGGCCATGCCCTGGTGGTGACGCTGAGTCTGGGCATCAGCCTGTTCCCCGAGGACGCGAGCGACGCCGACACCCTGGTGCGGCATGCCGAGCGCGCCATGTACGAGGCCAAGACCAAGGGGCGCAATGCCTACCAGTTCTTCGAGCCCGGCCTGGCCGCGGGGGTGCTGGAACGCCTGATGATGGAAACGACGCTGCGCGGCGCCGCCGGGCGCGGCGAGCTGCGGCTACATTTCCAGCCCCAGATTGATCTGCGCAGCGGCGCCCTGGCCGGCGTGGAGGCACTGGTGCGCTGGCAGCACCCGCAGCTAGGCCTGGTGTCGCCGGCGCAGTTCATCCCGCTGGCCGAAGAGGTGGGCCTGATCAGCGAGATCGGCGACTGGGTGCTGCAGCAGGCCTGCGCGCAGATGGTGACCTGGGAGGCCCAGGGCCTGCGCGTGCCGCGCATCGCCGTCAACCTCTCGGTGCAGCAGATCGAGGACCCGCAGCACATGGCGCGGGTGGCGCAGGCGCTGGCGCACAGCGGCCTGGCCGGCGCGCGCCTGGAGCTGGAGGTCACCGAGTCGCTGATCATGCGCCAGCCCGAGCAGGCGCAGCGGCATCTGCAGGAGCTGCTGAGCCTGGGGGTCGAGTTCGCGATCGACGATTTCGGCACCGGCCATTCGAGCCTGGCCTATCTGCGCCGGCTGCCTCTGCACCGGCTCAAGATCGACCAGTCCTTTGTGCGCGACATCGGCGAGGACAGCGGCGGCGAGGCGATCGTGCACGCCGTCATCGCGCTGGCGCGCGCGCTGGGCCTGCACACGGTGGCCGAGGGCGTGGAGCAGCCGCACCAGGCCGAGTTCCTGCGCCACGCCGGCTGCGACACCGTGCAGGGCTACCATTTCGGCCGGCCGATGCCGGCGGCGCAGCTGCTGGAGCGCTGGCTGGACGCGCCCGCTAGGGCGCCGTCGGACGCAGCTCCAGCCGCACCGCCGGGGCCTTGAGGCCCTTGCTGCTGCTGCCGCTGGCCGGCACCTCGCTCCAGTCCCACTCGCCCTTCACGCAGGTCTGCTTGACCTTGAACCAGAGCGTGCCGGGCGTGGCCGGCAGGCTGCCGCGCAGCGCGAACTCGTCGTACCAGTCGTCCTGCAGATAGGAGGCCTCGCTGCTGGCGGTCCAGCTCACTTCGGCCAGCTCCTCGGTGACGCTGCGCCCATGGCTCTCGTAGGGCGTGGCGAGCTTTTCGCGGCGCAGCGCCAGCGTCCAGCCCGGCTTGGGGATGGGTTTGGCGCCGCGGAAGCCGGGCGGCAGGATCACGCTCACGCGCGTGGTGGCCGAGCCCTCGCAGCCATGGCCGATGCGCAGCACCGCCTTGTAGGGGCTGCCGGCCGGGGCCTCGGGCTGTTCCAGCGTGACATGGGCCTGGGCTGCGGCGCTCAGCAGCAGGGCGCCGAACAGGATGGGTTTGATGATTTGCATGAGGTGCTCCGCTCAGAGGTCGAACTTCAGTTCCGCATGGAAGGTCCGCTGCGGATAGGGGTGGAAGTTCCAGTACTGGTAGTTGTTGAGGTTGTCGATGCCGCCGGCCAGGGTCCACTGCCTGTTGATCTGCCACTGCACGCGCAGGTCGGTGGTGAAGAACTTGGAGAAGCCCTGGTAGGCAAAGCCGTTGGGGTCGCTGTTGTTGAGCGTGCCGTACTGCCGGCCCGAGTAGCGCAGGCCGTAGGAGGCCGAGAGCGCCGGCGTCAGCGCGTAGCTCAGCAGCGCGGTGGCGCGCCACTTCGGCACGCGCGGCTGCTGCCGGCCGATGGTGTCGCCCGGCTGCGCGACGAAGCCCTCGTTGGCGAGGATCTTGGAGTCCGCGTAGGTCAGGCTGGCGGCCAGCTCCAGGCCCCGCGTGAACAGATCGCTGCCCTGGTAGGACAGCTCCATGCCCAGCGTGCGCATGCGGCCGATGTTCTGCGTGCTGCTGACCGACCTGCCCTCGATCACCGCGGCCTGCGCGTACAGCGCGTCGCGCGTGGCCTCAAAGAACAGCGTGCCGCGCAGCTGCTGCCGCGTGCCGTCCGACCAGCCCAGGCTCAGCTCGCTGGTCCGGCCCCGCTCGGGTTTCAGATCCGGATTGGTGACGGGGTCGTTGGGCACATAGGCACCGCCGGCGCTCACGCCGCCCTGGTAGAGCTCGCCCGCGGTGGGGAAGCGCACGGCCCGGCCGGTGGAGAGCTTGGCGGTCCAGGCGGGGTTGATCTCGACGCCCAGCGCGGCCTTGGGCGAGAGCGCACGCGCCACGCGCGTGGCGAAGCCCAGGGTCTTGCCGTCCGAGGCCGGCGCTGCCGTCTTGCTGCCTTCGCTGGCGCGCCATTCCTCGGCACGCAGGCCCAGCACGGCCTGCAGCGCCGGGCTCAGCTTCCAGGCATCCTGGGCGTAGGCGCTGCGCAGCTCGGTGCGGCCGCTGAAGGCGGTGAACAGCGCCGTGGGCGCGCCGCCGCGCCAGTCGGCCAGCTCGCTGACGCGCTGGCGCCAGCGGTAGCTGTCCTGCTGCAGGCCGAAGTCCAGCACATGCCCGGCGCCGGGGCGCAGCACGCCCTTGGCCGCCAGCGTGGACCAGCCGGTGCCGCCCTGGTCGGTGAGGCGGCCGCTGCCGCCTGCATCGGCGCCGGGGCGCGCCAGCAGCGGCGCGCGCGACTCGTCGCGGTCGTACTGGTAGGCGCTGGCGGCCAGCTCGAAGTCGAACGTGCCGCCGCCGTGGCTCTTGATCGAGAGGCCCTGCATCAGGTGCTGGAGCGCATCGCGCGACTGGCCGAAATCGTTCGCGCCCAGGCTGTAGCCCTTGCCATCGAGGCTGACGGGCGTGGCCTTGGCCGTGCCGCTGTTGGCGGCCGCGGCATAGAAGGGCATGCCGGCGGCGTCGCGCAGATAGCTGAGGCTCTGGTTGCGCGTGTCATTGCCCCACCAACCCAGGGTGTAGCTGGCGCGTAGGCTCGGGCTCAGCGCGTAGGCGAGCTTGAGCTTGGCGTGCTGCTGCACCGTGTGCATCTGGGTGCCGGCGCCCAGCAGCAGCCAGGGCGTGTTGCTCTTGTCGGCGTTCAGGATGCTGCCGCTCAGCGGCGGGGCGCCGGCGGCCGGCGCGCTGCTGGAGAGCGGCTTGGTGATGAAGGTGAGCGGCTGGCCATCGCTGTCGAGGCGGTTCACATTGATCCACCAGGAGAAGGCGCCGGCGCGGTCGCCCAGCGAGGCGCTGGCATGCTGGCCGCCGTAGTTGGCCTCGCTGCCGTAGAGCTTGAAGGGCTGGTGGAACAGGCCGAGCTTGGCATGCGCCTCGAAGGCCTTGGGGCTGCGCGTCTGGTAGTCCACCACCGCGCCCACCGAATTGCCGGCATAGGCGGCCGAGAAGGGGCCGTAGAGCACGTCCACGCGCGCGATCTCCTCCGGCGTCACCAGCCCCCAGCGCGGCGTGAAGCTGGCGCCGTTGCCGAGCAGGTTGGAGAGCTGGATGCCGTCGGCAAACACCAGCGAGCGCGCGCTGTTGCCGGTGCCCGAGGCGCGGGTGGAGAGCACGGCGTGGTTGTAGTCGCCGATATAGCGCTTGCGCACCAGCAGGCTGGGCAGGTATTTGAGGGCGTCCTGGGCATCGGTGGCATTGATGCTGCGCGCGATTTCCTCGGCCGTGATGCCCTCCACGGTGGTGGGGATGTGGGTCGGCAGCGAGCTGGGCGCCTGGCCGACGATCATCACGATGCCGAGCTTGGCGGCGGGGGAGGCGGAGGGCGTGGCGGCAATTTCGACGGCGTCATCGCCGCAGTCTTCGCAGGCCTGGGCGGTGGACAGGGCGGCCGTGATTGCCAGGCACAAGAGCCTGGGCATGGAGGGAAACTTCATGGCGATTCGCATGTGCGTCGACCTATCGGCCGAGCGGATGTGGGCCCTGGCAACGTGCCAGGGATTGCTGGTGAATCAGGCCAGCAGGGACGGAGGCGCGCGCGATTGCGCCGGGCGCCAGGTGAAGGGGGTTCTTGGCGCGCTGTAGAAGCGTGCCGGCATCTCGAAGTGCAGCGGCAGCAGTTGCAGCGCCGGCAGCGCGGCCGCGGGTGGTGGTGCCAGGTCTTGCGCCTGCAGGCCGCAGAACGGGCAATGCGCCAGCAGCCCATGGGTGGGGTCCTGCTCGCGCGCGCCGGCAGGGTCGCGCTTCTCGGCGCGCGGCGCCACCACGCTGCTGCGGCAGACCTGGCTCCAGGCCAGCGCGTCGCCGCGCGCCCAGGCCAGCGCCTGCGAGGCGGCCGGGGCCAGCATCGCAAACAGCAGGCACAGATTGACCAGCCAGCGGCTCGTCATTCCGGGGCGGCGCAGCAGCATGGGCTTCTTTGTCAGTGCGCGGGCATGCCCAGCTGGCGCGCCTCGGCCTGCACCTCGACGCTCTCGCGCTGCTTGCTGGCCTTGTCCTCGAACACCAGGGTCAGCACCAGCTTGTCGCCGGCCTTGATGGGCTGCTTCAGGTCCATCAGCATGACGTGCAGGCCGCCCGGCTTGAGCTCCACCAACTGGCCGGCCGGCAGCTCCAGCGCCGGCACGGCGCGCATCTTCATGGTGCTGCCGTCCATCACCATCTCGTGCACCTCGACCACGCCGGCGGCCTTGCTGTGCGCCTCGACCAGGCGGCTGTCGCGCTTGGCCTTGAGCTGGAGAAAGGCGCCGGTGGCCTTTTGCTGGGCCACGGTGGCGCGCACCCAGGCCTGGCTGACGTCAACCTGGGCGAGCGCCTGGCCGGCGAGAGCCAGGCTGGCGATGGCGAGCGAAATTTTGAAGATGGATTTCATGAGCGGTGGCTCCTGGCAAGCGAGAGGGGACTGAGCACTCGGAGGCGGGCGCACCCGAGCGGAGCTTGCGGGCATGGACGCCCGCGAGAACGGATCTCAGACGCCTTGCGGTGGCGCACGCGCCGGCGCGCTGGGCCAGGGAGCCAGCCGCATGGCCGTGCCCAGGCCCAAGGCGGGCAGGGCCTCGCGCAGATCCTGGCGCAGGGTCAGGGCCGGCGCGGGCGGCGGCGGCAGGCTCAGGTCCTGCATATGCAGGCCGCACCAGGCGCAGCCGGCGAACAGGCCATGGGTGCCGGTTTGCGCATCCGGCTGGATGGCGGCCGCTGCGGGCTGGGCGCGCGGGCCCACCAGGCTGGCGCGGCACAGCTGCGTCCAGGGCGGCAGATCGCCGCGCTCGGCCGCCAGTGCCAGCGATACCGCGGGCACGCAGGCCGCCAGCCAGAAGGTCAGGGCGACCAGCCAGCGTGACAGCAGCGATGCGGGGCGGTGGGAGCGGCGAGGGGGCACGGCGCGATTCTAGCGAGCCACGCCGCCTAAGAAATTGATCCACTTCATGGGCGCGCCTCAGTGCAGCAAATCCAGCAGGGTGCGCGCCACCACCTGGGTGGCGCGGCGCAGGTCTTCCAGCACGAGATGCTCGTCGGCCCGCTTGGCATTGCTTTCCAGCACGGTGCGCGGGCCGGCGCCGTAGATGGCGGCCGGGATGCCCTGCTCGCCATAGAGCCGCACATCGGTGTAGAGCGGCGTGCCCGAGCTCGGGATGGGCTCGCCGAAGATCGCTTCGCCATGCTTTTGCAGCGCCGCCACCAGGGCTGCGTTGCCGGGCAGGGGGGTGAGGGCGCGCGCCAGCAGCAGGCGCTTGATCTCGACCGTGATGCCGGGCATGGTGGCGGCAGCCTGCGCGATCACCTCGCGCAGCGCCGCCTCGACGGCCTCCGGCTGCTCCTCGGGGATCATGCGCCGGTCGAATTTGAAGCTGACCTTGCCGGGCACCACATTGGTATTGGTGCCGCCCTCGATGCGGCCCACGTTCAGATAGGGGTGGGTGATGCCGGCCACCTGGCTGCTCACTTGCCGGTACAGCTGGTTCTGCGCGTATAGCGCATTCAGGATCGCCACCGCGCCCTGCAGTGCGTCCACGCCGGTGTGCGGGATGGCGGCATGGGCCATGCGGCCATGCACCGTGACCTCCATCTGCAGGCAGCCGTTGTGCGCCGTCACCACCTGGTAGCTGAAGCCGGCGGCCAGCAGCAGATCGGGCTTGGTGAGGCCTTGCTTCAGCAGCCAGCCGGGGCCCAGCTCGCCACCGAATTCCTCGTCATAGGTGAAGTGCAACTCGACGCCGCCCTTCAGCGGCACGCCCAGCGATTCGAGCGCGCGCAGCGCGAAGGTGTAGGTGGCGAAGTCGCTCTTGCTGACGGCGGCGGCGCGGCCGTAGAGCCGGCCATGGTCCACCTCGCCGCCATAGGGGTCGTGGCTCCAGCCCTCGCCGGGCGGCACCACGTCGCCATGGGCGTTGAGCGCGATTACCGGGCCGCCCGCCTGGAACTTGCGGCGCACGATCAGGTTGGTGATCGAGACCATGCCCTGGGCCCTGACCGCATCGGCCGGCACCGCATGCTTCTCGGTGGCCAGGCCCATCGCCTCCAGCAGCTCGGCGGTGCGCTCGGCATGCGGTGCGTTGTTGCCCGGCGGGGTGTCGGTGGGCACCTGCACCAGGGCCTGGAGAAAGCGCGTCTGCTCGTCGAAATGGGCGTCGATCCAGGCATCCAGCGCGGCGTAGGAGGGGTTCATCAGAGTGCTTCCAGAAGGTTCATGAAGGCCCGCACGCACAGCTCGGTGTCGTCGTTGCTGATGGCTTCCAGGGGGTTGTGGCTGATGCCGGCGTTGGCGCCGCGCATGAAAAGCATGGCCTGCGGCATGGCCTCGTGCAGCTTCATCGCGTCGTGACCGGCGCCCGAGGGCATGCGGAAGAGGGGCAGGCCCAGCGCCTGCACGGCGGCCTCCCAGCGCTGCTGCCAGGCCGGGTCGCTGGGCGCGGCATCGGCGGCCAGCGTGGGCGTGACGCCGCACTGCAGGCCGCGGCGGGCGCAGATCTCGTCCAGCCTGGCCAGCACATCGCAGCTCAGCGCATCGCGCGCGGCGTTGGTGGTGGCGCGCAAATCCAGGCTGAACTGGCAGCGCCCCGGCACCACATTGATGGAGCCGCCGGGCACCGTGAGCATGCCCACCGTGCCCACCACATCGGGCGCAGCGGAAGCGGCGCGCTGCTCCACGTAGAGGATCAACTCGGCCACCGCAGCGGCGGCATCGCGGCGGCTGTCCATCGGCGTGGTGCCGGCATGGCTGGCCATGCCGCTGACCTCGCACAGATAGCGCAGGCTGCCGTTGATGGAGCTGACGATGCCCAGCGGCAGGTCCAGCGCATTCAGCACCGGCCCCTGCTCGATGTGCACCTCCACGAATGCGCGGTAGCGCGCCGGGTCGCGCCTGAGGGCCTGGATCGCGTCGAGGCTGCCGGGCAGGCCGGCGGCCCGCATGGCGTCCTGCATCGTGATGCCCTCGGCATCCTGCTGCGCCAGCCAGGCCGGATCGAAGCGGCCCACCAGCGCGCCCGAGCCCAGGAAGGTGGCGTTGTAGCGCTGGCCTTCCTCCTCGGCAAAGGCCACCAGCTCCAGGCCAAAAGGCAGGCGGCGGCCGGCGCGGTGCAGCTCGCGCACGCAGGCCATCGGCACGAGGATGCCCAGCCGGCCGTCGTACTTGCCGGCATTGCGCACGGTGTCGTAATGGCTGCCGGTGAGCAGGCGCGGCGCGTGCGCGTCGTTGCCATGGTAGATGCCGACGACATTGCCCACCGCGTCGATGTGGACCTCGTCGAAACCGCAGTCCTGCCGCATCCAGCCCATCAGGCGCTGCGCCACGGTCTGGTGCGCCGGCGTGAGGTAGGTGACGGTGAGCTGGCCCTGCTCCTTGTAGCCGGGGTCGGAATGCACGGCCAGCTGCTCGGCCCAGTCCCACACCAGACTGCCCAGGCTGGGCGCGAGGCCGAATTTGTCGTTGAGCCGGATCTCGGCGATGCGATGGATGTTGCGCAGGCATTCGGTCAGCTCGAAGTCCGGGTGGCCCTGCAGGCGGCGAGCAAAGGTCTCGATGATCTCGCCGCGCGTGAGACCCAGGCCGCGCGGGCCGCGCACCGCCAGGATGAAAGGCCAGCCGAAGCGCGCGTTGTAGTCGCGGTTGAGTTGCTGCAGGCGCTCGAACTCGGCGGCCGAGCAGTCCGTCAGGCCGGCCTTGCTCTGCTCGTTGCGGGACTCCTTGGTGAGCGTCTTGCTGACCATGGCCTTGCCCGCGAGTTCGGGGTGGGCGCGTATCAGGCCCAGCTGCTCCTCGCGCGTGGCGCTGCGCACCACCGTGGCGAGCGCATGTTTGAGCTGTGCCAGGCTGCTGAAGGGGCGCTGCGCCGCCGCGCGCGCGGCGATCCAGGGCGAATGCTCGTAGACGCCGTCCAGCAGGGCGACGAAGCCGGCCGCATCGGCGGCATTCAGTTCAGTGAGCGTCATGGGCATGGCTTGCTTGACCGAGTTCGTCCGTGGCGGCCGACCGAGACCGAGCGGGCAACGCCGATCCGGCTTTGCCGGGCGGCCGTTGACGCCCCCTCGAGGGGGCGCGCGCAGCGCGTAGGGGGTGGGCCAATTTCATTCCCATACGAAGGCCTTGCTTGCGTCGAAGGGATGGGTGGCGCGCCAGTGGCGCGCGATGTCCACGCGCCGGCACACCCAGACGCGCTCGTGCTTCTCGACATGGTCCAGAAAGCGCTGCAGCGCGCGCATCCGGCCGGGCCGGCCGAGCAGCCGGCAGTGCATGCCTATGCTCATCATCTTGGGGGCCTCGTCACCCTCGGCATAGAGCACATCGAAGCTGTCGCGCAGGTACTCGTAGAACTCGTCGCCATGGCTGAAGCCCTGGGGCAGGGCAAAGCGCATGTCGTTGCAGTCCAACGTGTAGGGCACCACCAGATGCGGGGCCAGCGCGCCATCGCTCTTGCGCACGTTCAGCCAGAAGGGCAGGTCGTCGCCGTAGTAGTCGCTGTCGTACTCGAAGCCGCCGTAGTCGGCCACCAGGCGGCGCGTGTTGGGGCTGTCGCGGCCGGTGTACCAACCCGAGGGGCGCTCGCCGGTGAGGCGCTGCATGATGTCCATGCCCGTCTCCATATGCTGGCGCTCCTGGTCCTCGTGCATGGACTGGTAGTGGATCCAGCGCCAGCCATGGCAGGCGATCTCGTGGTTCAGCTCCACCAGGGCCCGGGTCAGCTCGGGGTGGCGCTGCAGCGCCATCGCCACGCCAAACACCGTGAGCGGCAGGGCGCGCTTCTCGAACTCGCGCAGCAGCCGCCACACGCCCACGCGCGAACCGTATTCGTAGATGCTCTCCATGCTCAGGTGCCGCTCGGGGTAGGCCGCCGGGTTGAACAGCTCGGAGAGGAACTGCTCGCTGCCGGCATCGCCATGCAGCACCGAGTTCTCGCCGCCCTCCTCGTAATTCAGCACGAACTGCAGCGCAATGCGTGCCTGGCCGGGCCATTGCGCATGCGGCGGGTGTTCGCCGTAGCCGATCAGGTCTCTGGGGTAGCGAGGGGTGTTCATGGCTTGAGTAGCGCTTTCAGGTCGTCCCGCATGCGCGGTTTGAGCCGCAGATTGGATTCAACATGGCCCAGATGGGCCTGCATCAGCTTGAGCAGGGCGCGCTGATCGCCGGCCTCCAGCGCGTCGACGATGGCCTCGTGCTCGGCCTGCGACTCGGCCGCCGAATGGGCGCTCTGGTACATCAGCGCGATCAGCGAGCAGCGCGAGAGCAGCTCGTTGAGCAGCTGGGCCAGCACCTCGTTGCCCTGCAGGCGCGCCAGCAGCACGTGGAAGTCGGCCAGCAGGCGCGTGCGCCCGCTCACATCGGTGCGCGCCACCGCGGCACGCTCCTGCTTCAGGTGGGCGCGCAGCTGCTTGATCTGGGCCGGCGTGATGCTTTTGCAGAGACTGGCCAGCATCTGCGTCTCCAGCATCTGGCGCACCTCGAAGACCTGGCGCGCCTCTTCCACGCTGGGTTCGGCCACATAGGCGCCGCGCGCCGGCGTAAGGGTGACGAGGCGGTCGCGGCTGAGCTGGTTGAGCGCCTGGCGCACCAGGGTGCGCGAGACCTGGAAGACATCGGCCAGCTTCTGCTCGGCCAGCTTGGTGCCGGGCATCAGGCGGCGCTCGACGATGGCCTCGGTGATGGAGGCGGCAATGCGGTCCGTGCTGCTGTCTGGCGTGGGGGCGGCGCTCATGATGTGTGCAGAAGTGTATACACTTTGTGCAAACCTGAATGGAATCCACCATGGGCAAACTCACCACCCACGTGCTCGACACCATGCATGGCAGCCCGGCCGCGGGCATGTCGGTCATGCTCTACCGGCTGGAAGCCGGCCAGGCCGGCCGGCTCATCAAGCAGCTCACGCTCAACCACGACGGCCGCGCCGATGCGCCGCTGCTGGAGGGCGAGGCCCTGCAGCCCGGCCGCTACCGCCTGGTGTTCGGCGTGGAGGCCTATTTTCGCGGCCGCGGCGTGGCCCTGCCGGAGCCGGCCTTTCTGGGCGAGGTGCCGCTGGACTTCGGCATTGCCGATGCGGCTTCGCATTACCACGTGCCGTTGCTGGCGAGCCCCTGGGCCTACTCGACCTACCGAGGCAGCTGATGGGATCACCCCCTACGCGCTGCGCGCGCCCCCTCAAGGGGGCGAGCCCGCAGGCCCGGCGAAGCCGGATCCTCGGGCTCCGCTGGGTCGCGGCCGGCGGTCGCGAAAGCTTCGTTGGCATGGAGGTACGGGGATGACCCCCTGGCAAGCGCTTGCGTCCACGCTGGCGCGCGAACCCGCCGTGCTGGTGACGGTCGCCCAGGTGCAGGGCAGCGGCCCGCGCGAGGTGGGGGCCTGGATGGCCGTTACCGCGGCGGGCTTCATCGGCACCATCGGTGGCGGGCATCTGGAGTACGAGGGCCTGGCGCAGGCGCGCGCCCTGCTGGTGCGCGGCGCCGTCGGGCCGGCGGAGGAACAGCGCTATGCCCTGGGCCCCAGCCTGGGCCAATGCTGCGGCGGCGTGGTGCGACTGCGCTACGAATGGCTGGGCCCGGCCGACATCGCGGGCCTGCGCGAGCGCCTGGGCGGCGAGCAGCACTGGATGCCGGTGGCGCTGTTTGGCGGCGGCCATGTCGGGCGAGCGATCGTCGAGGTACTGGCGCGCCTGCCGATGCGGGTTCATTGGGTGGACAGCCGAGGTGATGAGGTCTTTCCGGCCGAGCTTCCCGAGAACTGCCGCGCCGAATACTCCGACCCGGTGCAGGCCGCCGTGCAAGACCTGACCCCCGGTTCGCATGTGCTGATCATGAGCTTCAGCCATGCCGAAGACCTGGACGTGGTGGCGGCCTGCCTCGCGCGCCAGCGCGAGCGCGGCGATCTGCCCTATGTGGGCCTGATCGGCAGCAAGAGCAAGTGGGCCAGCTTCCGCCAGCGCCTTGAGGCACGCGGCTTCAGCGAGCGAGAGTTGGCGCACATCACCTCGCCGATCGGCGTGCCGGGCATCCCGGGCAAGCAGCCCGAGGTGATTGCGGTGGCGGTGGCGGCGCAGCTGCTGACGCTGATGACGCCCGCGCGGCCGTAAGCGCGCGCCGGAATCAGTCCAGCCTTACCACGACGTTGCCGATCAGGCGCCCGGTCTCGACGGCCTCATGCGCGGCCGCCATCTCGTCGAGCGCGAAGCGGGCGCCGATCGTGTGCGACAGCCGTCCGGCCGCCAGCAACTCGCTCAAGCCATCGAGCGCCGCGCGCCGGTCCGGCGGCGTCAGCTCGTAGACCAGAAAGAAGCGCAGGCTCAGCGAGTTCCACAACAGCGGGCGAAATGGCACCGCGATGTCGCCATAGGCGTTCGAGCCATAGCAGACCAGGGTTCCGTGCGGCGCCAGCCCGTTGGCAGCAAGCAGTTGAACCGTGGTCGAGAAATCCATGTCAACGATCGCGTCCACGCCGCGGCCGGCCGTCAGCTGCCGCACGCGCTCCGCCACCGATTCCGTCTTGTAATTGATCGTCGTCGCCACGCCCGCAGCGAGCGCATGGCGTGCCTTGGCCTCGGAGCCCACCGTGCCGATCACCTGCGCGCCCCGGAGTCCGGCGAGCTGCGCCGCATAGTGGCCGACGGCGGACGAGGCGCCGATCACCAGCACCGTCCTGCCGCCAATATCGCCCAGCAGGCGAATGGCGTGAAACGCCGTCATCGCTGGAATGCCGAGACAGGCGGCCGCGTCGAAATCGGTCGATGCGGGCAGCCTCACCGCTTGCGCCTGGGGCAGGGCGATGAACTGCGCCGCGGTGCCCATGGGGCGCTGCCATTGGCCGTTCCAGATCCAGACCCGTTCGCCGATGCGCCCGGGCGACACGCCATCGCCCACCGCATCGATCACGCCGGCGCCGTCGCTGTGCGGCACGATGCGTTCGACGCCCTCGCCGAGCGGGCGCGCGCTGCGCGACTTGACGTCGGAGGGGTTGACGCCCGAGACCGCGAGCCGGACGCGAACTTCGCCCTCGCCGGGCGTCGGCGTGGGCAGTTCGCCGACGACCAGAACATCACGGGCGGCGCCGTTCTTCGCATACCAACTCGCGCGCATCTCGACCTCGCTTTGCCTGCGGGCATGGTGGTGATGGTGACAAATGAGGCCCCGCCAGGCCCGGGCAGGTTACGCCCGCGCCGCAGCGCGGGCAAGCGCCCAGCCGGCCCGCGCCGTGCGCGCATGACCCTGCCGCCGCGCCTCGGCGCGGTATTGATCGCTGTAGCTCATCGCGTCAGCCGCGCCGCAGCCGCAGCGCGTTGCTGATGACGGAAGCGGAACTCAGGCTCATGGCCAGCGCCGCGATCATCGGCGAGAGCAGCCAGCCGGTGAACGGATACAGCAGGCCGGCCGCCACCGGGATGCCCAGCGCGTTGTAGAGGAAGGCGAACATCAGGTTCTGCTTCATATTGCCGACCGTCGCCTCTGACAGCGCGCGCGCTGTCGAGATGCCCCGCAGGTCGCCCTTGACCAACGTGAGCTGGGCGCTGTTCATCGCCACATCGGTGCCCGTGCCCATGGCGATGCCGACATCGGCCTTGGCCAGCGCCGGTGCGTCGTTGATGCCGTCGCCGGCCATGGCGACGATGCGCCCTTCGGCCTGCAGCCGCGACACCAGGTCCAGCTTGTCCGCCGGCTTGACCTCGCCATGCACCTCGTCAATGCCCAGCCGGGCGCCGACGGCCTTGGCCGTGGTGAGACCGTCGCCGGTGGCCATGATGATGCGGATGCCGGCGGCACGCAGCGAAGCCAGAGCCTCGGGCGTGCTGGCCTTGACCGGGTCGGACACCGCCAGCAGCCCGAGCAGCTGGCCATCGGCGGCCAGGTACATCACGCTGGCGCCCTCGGTGCGCAGGGTTTCGGCCTGGGGCAGCAGCGCGTCCACCGCCACATCCAGCTGCCGCATCAGCGCCGTGTTACCCAGTGCAAGCCTGCGCCCGGCCACCACGCCGCGCACGCCGATACCGGTGCTGGACTCGAAGTCTTCGGGCTTGGCGAGCTGCAGGCCGCGCTCGCGTGCTGCCTTGACGATGGCCTCGGCCAGGGGGTGCTCGCTGCCCTGGTCCAGGCTGGCGGCCAGGCGCAGCAACTCATCCGGCTCGACACCGGGGGCCGGAACCACGCGCTCGAACACGGGCCGCCCTTCGGTCAGGGTGCCGGTCTTGTCGACGATCAGCGCATCCACCTTGCGCAGGTTCTCGATCGCGGCCGCATCGCGGAACAGCACGCCGCTGGTCGCCCCGCGGCCGGTGGCCACCATGATGGACATCGGCGTCGCCAGGCCCAGCGCGCAGGGGCAGGCAATGATGAGCACGGCCACCGCATTCACCAGGCCGTAGACCCAGCTCGGCGCGGGGCCGAACAAGCCCCAGGCGAGCAGCGTCAGCACGGCAATGGCGACGACGGCGACGACGAAGTAGCCCGCCACCCGATCGGCCATGCGCTGCATCGGCGCGCGGGAGCGCTGGGCCTGCGCGACCATCTGGACGATCTGCGCCAGCATGGTGGCCGAGCCGACGCGCTCGGAGCGCATCACCAGCGCACCATTGGTATTCAGCGTCGCGCCGATCAGCTTGTCGCCGGCGCTCTTGACAACCGGCACCGGCTCGCCGGTCAGCATCGCCTCGTCGACCGCGCTGCGGCCCTCGACGACGATGCCGTCCACCGGCACCTTCTCGCCGGGGCGCACGCGCAGCAGGTCGCCCACATGCACATGGGCCAGCGGCACATCGCTTTCCTGGCCCTGCGCGTCGATGCGTCGCGCCGTCTTGGGCGCCAGGCCCAGCAGCGACTTGATCGCCGCCGAGGTTTGCGAGCGCGCCTTCAGCTCCAGCATCTGGCCGAGCAGGGTCAGCGAGATGATGACGGCCGCGGCCTCGAAATAGACCGCCACGCGGCCCATGGCGCGGAACGAAGCCGGGAAGGCCTGCGGCGCCACCGTGGCGACGACGCTGTAGACGAAGGCCGCGCCGGTGCCCAGGCCGATCAGCGTCCACATATTCGGGCTGCGGTGCAGTACCGACTGCGCGCCGCGCTGGAAGAACGGCAGGCCGGCCCACAGCACCACGGGCAGGGTCAGGGCCAGTTCGATCCAGCTCTGCGTGCCCATCTCGAACCATTGCAGCCGGTGGCCGGCCATGGCCAGCACGGTCACGAGCACGGTGAGCGGCAAGGTCCACCAGAAGCGCCGCTGGAAGTCTCGCAACTCGGGGTTCTCATCCGCCTCCAGCTCGGGCAGCAGGGGCTCCAGCGTCATGCCGCATTTGGGGCAATTGCCAGGCAGATCCTGACGGATCTCAGGATGCATCGGGCAGGTGTAGAGCGTCGGCGTGTCCATCATCTGGCCTCCCGATTGGGACGGTCGGCGTTCGCCGACCAGCGCGGCAGGAAGCGCGGCGTGCGCTCGGCGTAACGCCGGTACTCGGCACCGAACTGGCGGGCCATCTCGCGCTCCTCGTTGACGGCGAGACGGCCATACATCAGCAGCAGGACGGGGAACATCAGCAGGGTCAGCAGCGTCGGCCACTGCACGAGGAAGCCCAGCAGGATCAGCACGAAGGCGACGTACTGCGGATGGCGGATGCGCGCATAGGGCCCGACGGTGGCCAGGCCGCGGCGGCGTTGCGCGTGGTAGAGCACATGCCAGGCGCTCGACAGCAGCCAGAAGCCACCGCCCAGCAGGAGGTAGCTGGCGATGTGCAGGGCACCGAAATGCGGATCGCCCTGCTCGCCCAGCAGCGTCGACCACAAGTGGCCGGCATTGTGAGTCAGCAGGTCGAGCCCGGGATAGCGCGTCTGCAACCAGCCGGACAGCAGATAGATGGTCAGCGGGAAGCCGTACATCTCGACGAACAGGGCCACGATGAAGGCGGCAATGGCACCGAAGCTGCGCCAGTCCCGTGCCGTCTGCGGCTTGAAGAAGCTGAACGCGAACATCAGGAACACGGCCGAGTTCAGGATCACCAGGGACCACAGACCATAGGCCGGGGCGTCGTGTGTCATGGCCGATCTCCTTCGCCGTGCTCATCGCGGTGGGACGGGCGCCCGCCGCCATGATGGTGCCCACGATGCATGAACACATGCATCAGCGGGCAGGCCAGCAGGAACGCGTAGGGCAGGAAGCCCAGCAGATGGGCGCGGTGCTCCTCCCAGAGGAACCAGCCTGCCACGGCTGCCATGACGATCCAGCCGATGCCGAAACGCGAGCGCCAGAATGGCGGGTGTTGCGGGTCGTGATGATCCATGATGATCTCCCGATGCAGCTGAGCGGCTTACTTGCCGCCCTGCGCAGGCGCGGCCGGCATCCGGTCCAGCATCATTTCCATCATCGTCTGCATCATGTCCATGCGCTGCTCCAGCGCCTGCATGCGGGCCTTGGAGTCGGCCGGCATGCCCTTCATGCCGCCAGCGCCGCCCGCGGGCTGTTCGGACATCTGCTTCATCATGCCCATGCCGGCCTGCATGGCCTTCATGTGCTCGCCCATCAGAGCCTGACGCTCCTCGGGGGTCTTCGCGGCCATCATCTTCTGGTGCATGTCCTGCATGTCCTGCATGTCCTGCATGGCCTGCATGGCCTGCATGGCCTGCATGGCCTTCATGCTGGGCGCGGCTGCGCCGGCCCGGACGGGTGCATTCAGGGGTGCCTTGACGGGCGCCTTGACGATGGCGGCCGAGGCCGCGCCGTCCGGGTGATGGGCCTGGTGATCTTCTTCATCCTTGGACTGGGCGGTGGCGATGCCGGCTGCAATGAGCAGCGCGGCAGCAGTGACGACGAGCTTGTTCATGGTGCGCTCCGATGGGTTGCGGCGAAGAGAAGGAAAGAACCTGCAAACTCCAGGTCGAATGCACGCGCGCTGTTTCGCCATCCAGCACGCGCCTGCACGGGCGTGCGATACCGGCAGCTCCGGGCGCGGCCCGGCGTGCCCGGTGGATGGTTGCTAAATCGTCAGTCTCAGGAAGCGGATCGGGATAGGCGGCCCCGTCCCGCGCACCGGCACCGCACGGGCAGGGGCCGCCGGCGCCAGGGCCTGTTCCGACGTCCAGACCAAGGTGGTCGATTCGAACAGCAGCGGGAGCATGCTGGCCGGGCTGCCCAGGTCCTTGGAGAGTGGATTCAGCGTCGACCATTCGTCGTCGCAGAAGCGCTGACAGGCATCCTCGTGATCGCTTGAGCGCGGGGCGGTGAGACCCGCCGCGCCGTGGTCATCATGCTCATGCATGCCGGCCGCGTCGTTGTGGCGATAGGTCGCCGTGATCGGGCTGCCGTCGAGGGAACTCCCCTTGCCGAGGGCGCAAGCATTGGCCATGCCGCTGACCAGCGCAAACATCCAGACGAACAGCATGGCTGTGGCTAGGCCTTGCCTGGTGGTTCGTCTCAGCATCGTGGTCATGATGGGCTCGCGCTGCCCGGCCCCGGTGGGGCGTGCAAGTCCATCTTGCGACTCGAGGGCAAGGCAAACCTTGATCCCCGTCAAACTGACGATGTGCCGCGACGCTCGTCGGCAGCACGGCCCGCCTGCCGATTTTTCTAGAATCCTGCCCGCCAGGTGTGTGGACGCCTGATGAGGCCGGCGTCAAGGGCGTGGCCACCGCTTGCTCATGGCCGATGCGAACGCTTGCCGCCCCCTTGCCGCTGCCGTCAATCCCTGCATGAGTTGCGGCGCCTGCTGCGCCAGCTTCCGTGTCTCGTTCTACTGGGCCGAGGCGTCGGGCCTGCCGGATGCGCTCACCGAGCGCGTGAGCCCGCTCTACAGCTGCATGGCGGGCACCCACAGCAAGACGCCGCGCTGCGCCGCCCTGCAGGGCGAGGTCGGCGGCGCGGTGGCCTGCAGCGTCTACGCGCAGCGCCCCTCGCCCTGCCGCGAGGTGGTGGCCGGCGATGCCAAATGCCTGACGGCGCGCCAGCGCCATGGGCTGCCCTAGCGGCGCGGCATTGCGCTTATGCTGGTGACCGATCGATCGCGGCGGGAGTCTCAGATGCAGCCATTGCCCATCGTATGGAAGCGCCTCGTCACCGAGGGCGAAACCTGCCCGCGCTGCGGCTCCACGCAGCAGAACCTGGCCGCGGCGATGACCAAGCTGCAGGCCGCACTCGGCCCGCTGGGGATCGCGCCGGCGCTTGAAACCCAGACCCTGGACGAGGCGGCGTTCCGCGCCCATCCGGCCGAGTCGAACCGGATCTGGATCGGCGGCAAACGCATGGAGGAATGGCTGGGTGCCCGCGCCGGCAGCAGCCCCTGCTGCGAGGTCTGCGGCGACCTGCCCTGCCGCACCATGGAGGTCGATGGCGTCAGCTTCGAGGCCATTCCCGAAGCGCTCATCGTCAAGGCAGGCATCATCGCGGCGTCGACGCTGCTGGGGCAGGGCGCAGGCGCCACGGAGTCGGGGTGTTGCGCGGCGGGAGGGCGCTGCTGCTGAGGGGCGCGACTGGACTGCCAGTGTCGAGGGCACGGGGTCGGCCAGGAGCGACTAGCAGCTCTTTTGTTGCTGGGTTCTCACCCAGCCAGGCAACCCTCCATCCGAATAGGCCTTAGGGGGCCGGCGCAGCGCCGTACTTCAGGTCCTCTATCCAGGCAGATATCGCATCAGCGTTGCCGAATTGGTGTCGCTTTCTCAGGATAGTTCCGATCACACCGGTGACTAGCTGAACCAATAGGGCCTTGTCGGCGTCACTGACAACTACAGACCCACCGTGGGCGAGCTTGCTTCTCTTTTGGTAGAAAGTCCTGACGTGCTCTGCAATTTTCCGGCGTGCGGAGCCGTCATCGCCAAGGGCGAAAGCAACTCCGTCGGCGACAGCCCCAGCGATGGAGCTTCCCGGCGCCGGCTTGAAGAAGCATTCCAGCGCAACGATCATCGAAATCAGTGAGGTCTCCTTCTCATCCTGAGCCAGACCAACTGATAGCCAATGAATGCTGCGGCGAAGTAGCTCGTCTACCTTCGATGCACTATTGGATGCTAGGGTTGCCATCAAATCCACCAATCCGAGGTCTTTAAGCTTTTTGAGCATTTGCTCATCGAGATCGAAAAGCCGGGCTGACCCTGGGCGACGAGACGCGGGATGAAATGAATCCTCCGAAACAGCGAAGGTCATCGATACAGGATTGGGGCGCTCGCCCAGTAGGCCAATACGAACGTCTTCCACCGCCCCGTAGCGAAACAAGCCCGCAAATCGAAGCATGTCAATGACCAAGCGACCCTCCTGAATCGCTCTCTCTACAGCACGCTCTGGCTCGGCCTCGACGACATACTCAGCGACACAGGCGTCCTTGAAATGTCCTCGATATGCGTCGCCAACTCTGATAGCCGCAGCCGACTTCCCTTCGTCATCCGCCAAAATGCCTGCAATGACTTTGTCTCGTCGCTGATCGAGTTCTGCAAAAAACTGTTGGTCCCCCTTGCGCAAGGAAATTTCTCCGAGCGTCAGATTGGAAGATAGCGAGTACCTCAATCCATCAATACGCAGGTAGACCGAAAACCTCGTTCGATAGGACCGACATTCATCCAAAAGTTTGCGTATCCCGCCTTCCGCGTCGCTAGAAGAATCTTGGATGGATTCCGCGAGAACAGCGTTGAGGAGCTTTCGCAGATGCGCCTCGGAAAATCGTGCAGAGAAGTCCTCGTTTTCAAGAAGAGCGCGGACCTGCTCTCAGTATGCGACAACAGCATCGGGAGGCAAGCTGTATGCAATGCCATCGTGCATCCGTATTGCCCCAAGCTCGCCACCCTCAATTGCACTAGCAGCGTTTGCCACTAAGCGAATCGCAGCCGCAATCTTCTGAACCTGCTTTTCGTGCATGGTGCTGCCTGGGCTCAGTCCTGATGGCGAGCCACATAGTTGTTGGCGAAAGAGTGCCGGTGAGTGTACGAATGTCCGAATACAACCCTTGCTACTGCTTCGCCTGGCCTCGCCGCAACGCGCGCTCGCGGTCGGTGTGGCTGGATTGACATATTGTCTGTGCGGCCTAATTTGTCGCTCGAGCCGACTCACGGCGAAGCCCAACGATGGGCGCCCGCTTCTCGGCGGCTCTTCCGGCATGGGCGAGCTTCGCTATTGGTCGATAGCTGTCCGCGGTCAGGCCTGACGAGCGCGGCAGCAACCAGCCTTGCACAGTCATTGGCACCGCCCGGAAGCCGCCTGCCGTAGCGCGCAACGTTCGCAGCTGCTGACGTTCATCAACGCATGCGGGCAGGGCGAGAATCACGGGCTGGACTGCCCCTGGTCGGTTTGACAGCCTGTCCCGACCTACAACTGCTGCCCTCAGACCGCTCATGACCGACGCTTATCAATACACGACCTTGCCGCAGTGGCCCCACGCTTATCCGGCCAGCGGCGCCAGCGCCACCTTGAAGCTCCTCAACGAGGATTTCAGCGTGACCGAACTGCCGCTGCAACCGCCCTCCGGTGCGGGCGAACACATCTGGCTGGAGATCGAAAAGAACGGTGCCAATACCGCTTTCGTCGCCCAGCAGCTGGCCGAGGCCGCCGGCGTGCAGGAATGGGACGTGGGCTATGCCGGCCTCAAGGACCGCTACGCCATCACCCGTCAGTGGTTCAGCATCTATTTTCCGAAGGGCGAGACGCCCGACCTGACCCAGCTTCAGCATCCGGAATTCAAGGTAATGAGTCAGAGCCGCCACGTGAAGAAGCTGCGCCCCGGTGATCTGCAGGGCAACCGGTTTCGCATCGTGCTGCGTGAGCTGAGCGGCGGCCCCGATGCCATTGCCGCCATCGAGGCCAATCTGAAGGCCATTGCGTCACAGGGCGTGCCCAACTACTTCGGCGCGCAACGTTTCGGCTTTGAGGGCGGCAACGTCGAGCAGGGCCGCGCCATGCTGGCGCGCGAGATCCGCGTGCGCAACCCGAAGAAGAAGGGCATCTACCTGTCGGCGGTGCGCTCCTTCGTCTTCAATGAAGTGCTGGCGTTGCGCATTCAGCAGGGACTCTGGGGCGAGACCCTGCCCGGTGACGTGATGGACGAGGCGGGCCGACCCACCGGGCCGCTCTGGGGCCGCGGCCGCGTGATCACCACCGATCAAGCGCAGGCTCTGGAGAACGGCGTGGCTGAACGTCACGCCAGCTTGTGCGACGGCATGGAGCACGCCGGCCTGGATCAGGAGCGCCGCGCCCTGGTGGCGAGCCCGGCGGACATGTCATGGGAATGGCCGCAAGCCGATCAACTGGTGCTCGCCTTCTCCTTGCCCGCCGGGACTTACGCCACGTCCGTACTGAACGAAGTCCTCCGCACCACGGAGCCTGAGCGGCACAACGAGCCTGCGGCTGTCGAATGACGCAACTGCCAGAGCCCTTCGCCCTGGCGCCCCTGCCGCTCGACAACGGCCCAAGGGCTCATGCCCCCAGCCTTCGCTTCAGCGCCGCCACCAGCGGTGCAATCGCCGATGGCGGGAAGGGCGACACGCTGCTCACATTGATCTCGCAGAGCACGTAACGCTCCGGCTGCTCGGCCGTGGGCTCGCCCAGCATGAAGTCGCAGTCCCACAGCATCGGTAGCTGCTCGCGCGCCAGGCCGACGCAGGCGCGCAGCTGCTCGACCCATCCGGTCTCCAGCAGCTGCCGCAGCGGCTGGAACTGCGGCAGGTCGGCCGGGTGGTAGATGCGCGGGCCGGGCGTGGGCGCGGGCTCGCCGGGCTTGCCCGCCTGGCTCGGGTACAGCGCATTGACCGCCTGGTGGCCAAAACCCGCGACGCGGTCTTCGACCAGGTAGGCGCGCACCATGCCCTCCACCAGGCGCGGCTGCCAGGCCTGGTCGATCATGTGGCCGCCGCTCTCGGGCTCGAAGTAGCCGGCCAGCCGCTGCAGCAGGGTGGCGAGGTCGAGCTGCTCTTCCTCGCTGCCGCGCAGCGCGTGCCTGACCTTCAGCAGCGACGAGCCCGCCGGCTGCTCGACGCGCTCGACACGCCAGATGCCCATGCCGCTGTGCCCGCGGTACTGCTTCAGCACGCGCGCGCCGCGCTGCAGGCGCGCCGGCAGCTCGGCGGCCAGCTGGGCGAGGCTGTCCACGCGTACCGCATCGCTGCCGAAGGGCAGCTCGCGCACATCCAGCAGCACGTCCTTGGTGCCCAGCTTCAGGATGGTGTCCGGGTGCGTGCTGACGAAGACGCCGGCCGCGGCGGCCTCCCTCAGCAGGGCGTCGAGACGCTCCCGCCGGTGCCCCGACTCGATCGGATTGCACCAGACCAGCACGCCGTCGACCCCGCGCAGCTGCGCGGCGACCTCGGCTGCGAACTCGTCGCTGTAGACCGCCGGCTGCGCCGCGACTCCGGCCGTGGCGAAGGCCTCGAAGAGCGCGGCGAAGCGGCTCTCCTTGGGGTCGCTGCGATCCCGTGCGGCGCGGTCCCCGGGGTAGAGCAAGGCGATGGACGGCATGGCGGACTCCTGGTTTCAGGCATGACTCAGCGGGTACAGCAGCAGCCCGGCCACGGCGGCGACCAAGACGATCAGCGGCTCGGGCAGCTGCTTGAAGCGCCAGAGCAAGGCGACGGTGAGGATCGCCAGCGCGGCGGTCGGCCCATCGGTGATCGAGCGCTGGCCGATCACGATGACGGCGCCGGCGATGGCGCCGATGGCCGCGGCCGTCACCCCATCGACGAAGGCGACGATGCCGGGCCGCTTGCCATGCTTCTTGAAATACGGCGCCGGCAGGATCGTGAACAGATAGCAGGGCACGAAGGTGGCCAGCGCGGCCACCACGGCACCCCAGAAACCCGCCACCAGATAGCCGATGAAACCGGTGGTGATAACGACAGGGCCGGGCGTGATCATGGCAACGGCCACCGCGTCGACGAACTGCCGGTCATTCAGCCAATGGTGTTCCTGCACCACGCCGCCGTAGAGAAAGGGCACGATGGCCAGGCCGCTGCCGAACACGAAGCTGCCCGCGTAGGCGAAGAAGGCGCCGAGCTCGACCAGCTTGGGCCAGTCCGCGCCGGCGAGCAGTGCGGCGCCGGCCATCGGGGCCGAGGCCGCCCAGCCGTTGAGCCGGCCGGTGAACCTGGGCGGCGCGCGCAGCAGCCAGACCAGCACGCCGGCGCCGAGGAACAGCCACACCAGCTCCGACTTGGTGATGACGGTGACGCCGGCGCTGAGCAGGAAGATCGCCCATAGCAGGCCGTCCTTGCCGATGTTCCTGCTCGTCAGCTTGTAGGCGCTCATCGCGATGATGCCGATGACAGCGGCGCCAACGCCGTAGAACACCGCCTGCATCCAGCCGATGCCGCCAAAGGCCCTGTACGCGGCGCCCAGCGCCAGCACCATGCAAAAGGACGGCAGCACAAAGGCCAGGCCGGCCGCCGTGGCGCCCGGCACGCGGTAATGCACATAGCCGAGGTAGATGGCCAGCTGCGCCGCCAGGGGCCCCGGCATCAGCTGTGCCAGGGCCAGGCCCTCCTTGTAGTCGGCCTCGCCTATCCATTGCCGGCGTTCGACGAGGTCGCGGTACATGAAGCCGACCAGGGCCACCGGGCCGCCGAAGCCCCAGCTGCCCAGGCCCAGCATGTAGGCGAGCAACTGCCACAGCGTGTAGCGCGGTGAAGAGGGCTCAGCACCGCCCGGCTGTGCGGCGCTCATGCCGCGGGCTCCTTGGCCTGCAGGGGCTTGCCGGCCGTGGCCCAGGCGTCGATGCCGCCTGGCAGGTAGCTGGCCTTGAGGCCCAGCGCGCGCAGCTTCAGCGCGGTGGCGCGGCCGACCTCATGGCCATAGATGCAGTAGACCAGCACCTCGGCGTCGCGCGGCAGCTCGTCGGCCCAGTCGGCCACGCTGGCCGGATCGCGCCAGCGCGCACCGGGCAGCATGGTCTGCGCCTGCTCGAACATGGCGTCGCGCCGCACGTCGATGACGACGAGCCGGCCCAGCTCCAGCCCTGCCAGGTCGGCGGCGCAGGCCGCGCTGCCGGCGTGGACGGCCTGCTGGTAACGCTGGTAGACCTTGTCCCAGTCGATCTGCGCCATGAAGGCGTCGACGTAGGCGCCCGCCGCCGCGCCATGGTCCAGGTGGTAGGCATGCTCGTACATGTCCAGCGCCAGCACCGGCGTGCCGCCGGCCAGCGCATGGCCGTGGTCGGACGCCCATTGGTTCACCAACGTGCCCTCGCGCGGCTGAAAGCTCAGCAGCACCCAACCCGAGCCGCCGCCCAGCGCCTTGCCCATGGCCACGAACTCCTCGCGCCAGCGTTCGACGCTGCCGAAGCTGCCGGCCAGGGCCAGCGCCATCGCGGGCGCCATCGGCTGACCCGCCGCACCCAGGCTGTCGAAGTAGAGCTCGTGCAGCAGCATCGAGTTGCTGGCGATCAGCTCCTCGCGCTTCAGGCCATTGAGCTGGAAGCCGGCCATGGCGCCGGGCCGCGCCTGCCGCAGCTCGGCGCGGATGGCATTGAGCCGCTTGACGGCGCCGCCGTAGTTGTTCTGGTGGTGGCTGCGCAGCAAACGCTCCGAGAGGCCCTGCAACCGGCTGGGGTCGAAGGGGAGCTCCTTGGGCAGGGCGTTCATGTCTTGTCCTCCGCTTGCTTGAAGGCGGTCAGCAGCCCCTCGAAGACGCCCGCGGCCACCAGCAGCAGCTGGTCGTCGTCGGTGATCGCCTCCCGCATGCCGGCGAGCACGCGCTCGACGCCGGCCGCCTCGGGGGGCTGCACCCCGCCGGCGTCCAGGCCGTGCACCAGCAGGCCCAGGCGCAGCAGGGCCGGCGTCTCAAGGCCGAAGCTGGCCAGCAACGTCTCGAAGGTCACCCGCAGGCCCACGTGGGTGAAGGTGGCGCCATCGAAGTCGAAGCCCAGCGCCTTCCTGGGGCAGTCCGCCGGCGTCTTGAGCCAGAGAAACCGGGCGTCAGGGTCGATGAAGCGCCGGATCAGCCAGGCACTGGCAAGGCGATCCACCCAGGGGCGCGCGCGCGTGGCCCAGGTGCGGCCGCGATAGTCCTCGATGTTCAGCAGGGCAATGCCCTGCTGCGTGCTGTGGGGCTCATCGGGGGAGAGCACGCGCATGGCGTCGTGCTCCAGCGCCTGCAGGGCGGCGTCGGCCTGCCTCTGTGCCTCGCCCGGAAAGAAATCGATGGCCACCCACTGTTCCAGGCTCTTGCGCAGCTTGCGGCATTGCTTGAGCACATCGAGCGCGCTGCCGTCGTCGTCCTGCTTCAGCCCGGCTCGGCATGCGGCGATCTGCTCAAACAGTGCGCCGAACTCGGCGCTGCGGTCGAACAAGGCCTTGAACTCGGGCTCCTCGCTCTGCGTGGGCAGCAGGTGCGCGGTGCCGGCGTTGTTGCGCAGATCCTCGGCAATCGCGGCCAGCGTGGCCGCGTGCTCGCCCTGCTCGGGCAGCAGATAGACGCCGTCGCGCAGCACCGCCGCGCCGCAGGCCTTGAGCGCGCGCCAGCAGCGCATGCGCGCGGTGGCGTTCTCGGTGGGGAGCGAAAGAATCAGTAGCAGCCATTTCATTAGGTAGATATTACTACGTCATGTAGCAATATCAACTGAATTGACGACGCTGCGGCCCAAGGGCCGGACGCAGCCCGCGTCGCCCGCCTGCCTGCTTGCGGCAAAACTGTATACACTTTGCCCGTCGCAGCGGCGCCCGCGTTCAGCACCGGGAAGGCGCGACCCCAACCGCAGCCCACAGCGCCCGCCTGTGGTGGGCCGCATGGAAAGGATGCGCTTGGAAGCCTATCTGTTCGACTGGGCCAATCTGCTGCTGCGCTGGCTGCACCTCGTCACCGTGATCGCCTGGATCGGCGCGTCGTTCTATTTCGTCTGGCTGGACAACCACCTCACCAAGCCCGAGGCGCCCGACCTGAAGGCGCGCGGCGTGGACGGCGAGCTGTGGGCCGTGCACGGCGGCGGGTTCTACAACCCGCAGAAGTACATGGTGGCGCCGGCCAATCTGCCGCAGCACCTGCACTGGTTCTACTGGGAAAGCTACTGGACCTGGATGAGCGGCTTTGCGCTCTTCGTGGTGCTCTATCTCTTCAATGCGGAGAGCTTTCTGATCGACCGCCGCGTGCACGACTGGAACGCGCCGGCCGCGGTGGCCGGGGCGCTGGGCTTCCTCGCCGCGGGCTGGATCTTCTACGACCAGATCTGCCGCCGTTTCGGCCACACCAAGAACGGGCAGATCGGCAACGACGGCCTGGTGCTGGGCCTGATCGCTGCCTTCGTGGCCGCCGCCACCTGGGGCGCCTGCCAGCTGTTTGCCGGCCGCGCCGCCTTCCTGCTGATGGGCGCCATGATCGCGACCATCATGAGCGCCAATGTGTTCTTCTGGATCATCCCCGGCCAGAAGCAGGTGATTGCCGACATGCGCGCCGGCCGGCCGGTGAACCCGGTGTTCGGCCAGCGCGGCAAGCAGCGCAGCGTGCACAACACCTACTTCGGCCTGCCGGTGCTGATCGCAATGCTGAGCAACCACTACGGCATGCTCTTCAACCACCCCCAGAACTGGTTAACGCTGATCGTGCTGATGGCGGTGGGCGTGCTGGTGCGCACCTGGTTCGTCAAGCGTCACAAGGGGGTGAACGCCTGGGGCCTGATCGTCGCCGCGCTGGCGCTGCTGGTCGGGCTGATCGCCTGGATGGCGCCGGCGCCGCGGCCGGCCGTGGCGGCCGCGCCCAGCCTGGCGCAGGTACAGGCCATCGTGCAGCAGCGCTGCGTGCTGTGCCACAACGAGCAGCTGGCGCAGAAGGGCATGCAGCTGCACACGGCCGCGCTGATCGAACGCAACGCCGCCGCGCTCTACCAGCAGGCGGTGCTGCAGAAGACCATGCCGCTGGGCAATGCCACCGGCATTACCGAGGATGAGCGCGCCCTGCTGGGCCGCTGGTTCGAGGCACGCATCAGATAGCGCTGGCCTCGGGCAGGCCGCACACGCCGGGCCGCAGCGCGCATAGGCGGCCATCGTGCTCCGAACCAGGCCCGCACGCGGACCGCATCGAGGTGATCAGCAAGGTCGCCAGGTCATGGCCGCCAAAGGCACACATGGTGGGCTTGGCCATGGGCAGCGCGATGCGCCGGTCCAGTTGGCCATCGGGGGTGTAGCGCAGCACGGCCGCGCCATCGTTGGCGCAGATCCAGTAGCCGCCTTCGGCGTCGACGGCGGCGCCGTCCGGGCGGCCTGCGGGCAGGCGTTCGATGAAGCGGCGTGGCGGGCCGGCCTGGCCGCTCTCTGCCGCGTACTCGCAGACCCAGACGATGGATTGCGAGGCATGTGAGTCGCTGAAGTAGAGGCGTCGCCCGTCAGGGCTGAAGGCCAGGCCATTGGGTACGCGCAGATCGCCGCGCAAGGGGGGCTGCCATTGGCCGCCGGCTTCGCTCGCGCTGCTGAGCCGGGCCAGGCTGCCGAGGGGCGCGGCGGCCCCGCTGCTGTCGTCCATGCTGCCGACCCAGAAGCGACCCTGACGATCGCAACGGCCGTCGTTGAAGCGCAGGCCCGGGCCGTGGCGCGCGGCGGCGATCCGTTCGGCATGGTGGCTGCCGTCGTCCTGCAGGCGCAGCGCATAGACGCCGTCGCGCAGCGCCGCGAGCAGGCCGCCGCCGGTGCGCAGGGCGATGCAGCCCACCGCTTGGTCCAGTTGCCAGCAGCGCGCCGGGCGCGCCGAGCCATCATGGCGCCAGATCTGGCCGCGCTCGATGTCCACCCAGTAGAAGGCCGCTTCGGCCGGCGCCCAGAGCGGGCTCTCGGCGAGGTCGGCCCGGCCGGACCAGAAGCGCTCGATCCTCATGGCTCACGCGGGAAGGGTCCCAGGCCGAGAAAGCTGCCGCCTTGCAGCCGTGCCATCGGAGAGTCGGGCGTGGGGGTCAGGTCTTTCAGGGCCGCGCGCCAGGGCTCGGCGCTGTCCTGCGGCGCGTAACCCAGCTGCGCCCAGCCCGCCTCGCTCCACCAGCGGCCAGGGTTGGCCGAGACGCCATAGACGGTGAGGCAAGCCACCGCGGGCGCCTGCAGTGCGGCGCGCACCAGGCGCAGCAGATCGCCATGGCTGAGCCAGGTGGCGAGTGCGCGCCTGTCCTCGGGCCGGGCCGTCACCGAGCCCAGCCGCAGGCACACGCTTTCGATGCCGTAGCGGTCCCAGTAGAGCTGCGCCATGGCCTCGCCGAACAGCTTGCTGACGCCGTAGAACCCGTCGGGCCGTGGTGGGCTGGACGGGCCCAGCATTTCGCCCTGTGGGTAGCAGCCGGTCACATGGTTGGAACTGGCGAACACGATGCGGCGCGTGCCGGCCAGGCGTGCCGCCTCGTACAAATGGAACACGCCGCGGATATTGGCATCGCAGATGCCCTCGAAGGGGCTCTCCAGCGCCACGCCGCCCAGGTGCACGACCGCGGCCACGCCTTGCAGCAGCCGCTCGGTGGAGGCGCGCTCGCCTAGGTCGCAGCGCTGCCAGCCGGGCGTGGCGGGTTCAGCGCCCAGATCGCTCAGGCGCAAGCCGGCATAGCGTTGTGCCGGTCCGCACAGCGTAGTCAGCGGCTCGCGCAGGAGACGGCCCAGGCTGCCGGCGGCACCGGTGAGCAGCAGCAAGCCAGGGGTGGGTGAGGTGGGCATCAGGGTCACTACCGTTCCGGAAATTCGCTTGAGAAAACAGAATAACGAAACAGTGTTTCAAAACAACTAGGTGATTGCATGGAGGCGAGCATCCCAGCCGATCGCGTCAAGCAGGTGGCCCTGGTGGGCGAGTGCATGCTGGAGCTGCAGGGCCAGGCCCTGGGCATGCTCACACAAAGCTATGGCGGCGACACCTTCAACACGGCGGTCTACCTGGCGCGCTGTGGTGCCGCTGCCGGCCTGCGCTGTCACTACGCCACCGCGCTGGGCGACGATCCCCTCAGCGCCAAGCTGTTGCAGCGCTGGGCCGGGGATGGACTGGCCCTGGATCTGGTGTTGCAGATTCCCGGCCGCCTGCCGGGCCAGTACCTGATCGAGGTGGACGAGCGCGGCGAACGCAGCTTCAGCTACTGGCGCGAGCACAGCGCCGCCAAGGCCTACTTTGACGCCGGCATCACGCCGCTGGAGCAGGGGCTGTACCACTGGGATGCGCTCTACCTCAGCGGCATCAGCCTGGCCATCCTGCCGCCAGCCGGGCGCGAGCGCCTGTTCATGCTGATGCAGGCGCTGCGTGAGCGCGGCGCCGCGGTGGTGTTCGACAACAACTACCGGCCGCGGCTCTGGCCCGATGCGGCGCAGGCGCGCGCGGCCTTCGCGCGCGCCTTCGAGCTGGCCAGCATCGCGCTGGTCACGGCCGACGACCACCAGACCCTGTTCGGCCTGCCCAACCTGGAGGCGGCAGTGGCAGCCGCGCAAGCTCTGCCCAGCCCCGAACTGCTGATCAAGCGCGGTGCTGCCGCCACCTTGGTGCGCGGCGGTGCGGATGCCGGCTGGCAGCAAGCTGCCACCGAACCGGTGGCCCAGGTGGTGGACACCACCGCCGCGGGCGATTCCTTCGCCGCCGGCTACCTGAGTCGGCGCTTGCTGGGGCGTTCGGCACTGGAGGCCGCCCGGTTCGGCAACCGCCTGGCTGCGCGCGTCATCCAGCACCGTGGCGCCGTGATTCCCCTCGCGGCGATGAGCGACCTGATGCAGGAGGCTTTGACATGAGGGCTGCGCGCCTGGTGCTTGCGGGCCTGTTCGGCCTGAGCCTGTTGCAGGTGGGCGCGGTGCGGGCCGCCGTCATCGGCATCAATGTGCCCGCGAACTCGCTGACGGTGGCGCGCGTCGAAGCGGCGCTGGCGCCTGATCAGCGTGCGCCCTGGCTGGACTATCTGGCGCGCTCGCAGCAGCAGCGCGAGGCCGACCGTGCGGCGCTGGCCGCCGAGCGCGCCGCCTTGCCGAGCGGCAGCCCGCTGCCGCCCGCACCCGAGGGTGGCCATGCTGACAAGAGCATGCCGCTGAACCAAAGCCCGGACTGGTACGCCAGCGCCGCGGCGCGCCAGGTGGCGGACAACATCGTGAGCTTCCAGACCCCGGCGGGCGGTTGGGGCAAGAACCAGCCGCGCGACCGAGCGCCCCGCCGGCCCGGCCAGGACTACGTGGCCGACAACAACTCGCCGCGTGCGCTGTCAGGCGATTTCGATCTGGCCGAGAACCCGCGCTGGAGCTATGTGGGCACCATCGACAACGACGCCACCATCAGCGAGATCCGCTTCTTGGCCAAGGTGGCGGCGCAATTGCGCGATGCGGCCGCTGCAGCCGCCTATCGAGCCAGCGCGCTCAAGGGTCTGGCCTATCTGCTGGCAGCCCAGTTCCCCAACGGCGGTTGGCCACAGGTCTGGCCTCTGCAAGGCGGCTACCACGACGCCATCACCCTGAACGACAACGCCGTGGTGGAGGTGGCCGAGTTGCTGGGCGAGGCCGGGCAGGGGGCAGCCGAGTGGCGCTTTGTGCCAGGCGCGCTGCGCGCGCAGGCGCTGGCTGCCGAGCAGCGTGCCATCGCCTTGCTGCTGGCGGCGCAAGTGCGCGGCCAGGGCCGCAAGCTGATCTGGGCACAACAGTACGATGCGCTGAGCCTGGCGCCAGTGGCAGCGCGCAATTACGAGCCTGCCTCCTTGTGCAGCGGCGAGAGCGCCGATGTGCTGCTCTACCTGATGCGACAACGGGACCCGTCGCCCGAGTTGAAGCAGGCCGTCGAGGCCGGCATCGCCAGTTTGCGTGAGCTGGCGCTTGCCGATGTGCAGTGGGCCCGGCAGGACGACAGCCAGGGCCGGCGCCTCAGCCACAAGCCGGGCGCCAGCCCGCTGTGGGCACGCTATTACGACGCCAGCACGCTCAAGCCGGTGTTTGGCGACCGCGACAAGACCCTGCACGACGACGTCAACGAGATCAGCCTGGAGCGCCGCAATGGCTATGCCTGGTTCGGCACCTGGCCGCTGAAGGCCTTGGCGGCCTACGAACGCTGGTCGTCGCGGCACTGAGGCGGATGGCGCGCGGTGGGTGGCTGGCGCTCACGGCGCCGTGCTGAGCGCCGCCCGCAACTCGGGATGCAAAGCCAGCAGGGCCTGCAACACCTGCTCGGCGAACAGGGCGGCGCCCTGCCTGCCCAGATGGGTGCGGTCGAACTGCGGCGGCGCCATCGCCAGTGCGTCGGCGCCGGCCTGCCCCAAGGCCTCGACGACGGCGGCGCTGACTGCGTTCAGGTCGATCACGGGCACATCGAGCTCTGCCGCCACGCGCAGGCAGGCTTCGGCCCAGGGGCGCAAGTCGTTCTGCAACATGCCCTGGGTAAAACTGCGCCGTGTGAGCGGCGTCAGCAGCACCGGATGGGCGCCCAGGGCGCGCACTTCCTGCACATAGGCGGCCAGGTTGGGGCCGAACTCGGTGGCCAGATCGGTCGAGCGACCGGGCTTGCCGGCTTGATCGTTGTGGCCGAACTGGATCAGCACCAGATCGCGCTGCCCGCCGTCGCGTAGCAAGGCGAGCACGGCGCCCCACAGGCCCTCGGCGCGGTAGCTCTTGCTGCTGCGGCCACCGCGCGCGAGGTTGAGGCAGGCGAGCTGGTCCAGGCGCTGGCACAGCGCATTGCCGTAGCCGCTGCGCGGCGCCATGGTGGAGTCGCCCACCAGGAGGATGCGCAGCCCCAGCGTCTGCGCGTGGGCGGGAAGCGCCACGCTGCAGAGCAGGGCCGCGGAGAGTGCCAGCCTGCGGATCACGCGGCTCAGAACTTGTAGCGCAGGCCGATCAGGTACTCGCGCCCGGTGACGTTGTTGACCACCACGCTGTCGCGGGCCCGGCTGATGAACTGGTCGTTCGGCTGGTTGGTCAGGTTCACGCCCTCCAGGGTCACGTCCAGCTGCGGTGTCACCTTGTAGGAGATCGAGAAGTCGACGTTGAAGGTCTTGTTCTTGCCTTCCACATCGTTGTTATTCTGGCCCGGTACGCGGGTCAGATAACTCGATCGTTGCGAGCCCGAGAGGCGCGCGCTCAAGGTGCCGTCGTCGTAGTACAGCGTGGCGTTGTAGGACTTGGGCGAGAGGTTGATGAGATCGTCGGTGATGGTGCTGTTGCTGGTGGGCGATACCACGTACTGGATCTTGGACTTCACATAGGTGTAGTTCAGCAGCGCACCGAAGTTCTTGCCCCAGCCCGGCAGGAAGCTGAAGGGTTGCTGCACGTTCAGCTCATAGCCGCTGAGCTTGCCGCCATCGGTGTTGATCGGGGCCGAGACCTGGAACACCTCCTCACCCGTGAAGCCGGGCGGCAGCAGGGCCATGGGCAGGCCGGTCTGGCTGTAGGGGATGTTGGTGCGCAGGGTCTGGATATAGGTCTTGATGTTCTTCTGGAACAGGCCAAGGCCGACGAAGGCATTCTTTGCGTGGTACCACTCCAGGCTGGTGTCGTAGGTGGTGGCGCGGAATGGCTTGAGCAGGGGGTTGCCGCCAGTGTAGGAAAGCGTGCCGGTGGTGTTGAGCGTGCCGCCCGGGCTCAGATTGCCCAGCTGCGGCCGCGACATCACCTTGGCCACGGCGCCGCGCAAGATCAGGTCCTTGCTCAGCGTGGCGGCCACATTCACCGCAGGCAGCACGTCGCTGTAGCTGTTCTCGGCGGTGACGGCGGTGCCGCCTGCGGTGGCCAGGTAGCCATCGGCCGTCATCTTGGTTTTCACATAGCGCACACCGGCATTGCCGCGCAGCGGCACGCCGGCCAGGCTGGTGTTGAAGTCGGCCTGCAGGAAGCCACCGGTGTCCGTCTCCACCACGGCGCGGTTGTTGCCGCGCGCGTTGCCGTTGGTGATGGAGGTGAGGGTGAAGTCGCCCGGGCCGCCGGCCGCACCGGTCTTGAGGCAGTTGCAGTAGATGTCGTAGGCGGCGGCGATGGCGTTCAGGTCGGGGATCAGCCAGGCCGTGGCGGTGCCGGCCGGCAGGCTCTGGCCCTTGCCGAAACCGTTGAGTGCGGTGACCAGGCTGGCCTGGCTGACGCCGGCCGGCAGGGTGTTCATGGTCTCCACCGTGCGGCGCGACTCGAAGGTCGTGAAGCTGAACTTCTTGTAGTCGGCTCCGCCCTTCAGGGTGAGCCGGTCGGGGATCAGCTCCCAGGCCAGGTCCAGGTGCGCGATGTCGTTGATATTGGTGGCACCCTGGGGCCGAATGCGGATCTCGCTGGGCGTGAAATTGGTGATGCTGCTGGCGCCCACCGGCACGCCCAGGATCTTCAGCGGGCCGTTCGGATCGGTGGGGCTGAAGGGATAGGTGATGGACGGCGCGCGGTCATTGGCGCGGAAGTCGATCTCGTAGCCATTCACGTTCGCCGCATCCAGGGTGGTGGTGGTCTGGATCGGGTTGCTGAACTTGGAGGTCGCGCGGCCCACGCGGGCGGTGAGCTTGAGCGAATCACCGATGTCCTGCTCGAGCGTGAGCGTGGGCTGGGTGAAGGTGGTGGAGAGCTCGTCGAAGCGCGATTCCGAGCGGATGTCCACGCCGTTGTACTTGCCATAGAGCAGTTCGCCGTTCGGGCCGTATTCGGTGGCCAGCACGCTGGTCTGTGGCTTGCCGCCCTGCGAGAGCGTGCGGCTGAAGGAGATCGCTTCCAGGAAGTCTTCCTGCCGCGTCGCCTTGAGCTTGGAGTACAGCATGTCCAGCGTCAGCAGGGTGCCTTCGGCCGGCTTGACCTGGATCGCACCGGTCAGGCCCAGTCGGTCCTGGTCGTGGGTGAGGCGGCCATAGCGCGGCAGGCGCGGGTGGAAGTTCTCTGCCTTGCTGGCGGCGTTGAAGGCGGCGATGTTCTCGGGCGTGTTCGGCAGTCGTGTCACGCCTTGGGCGGCCGGGCCGCAGGTGGTGGCGGTGGAGCCGGCCGGCAAGCCCGTGGTGATGCCTTGCGGCGGGCACCAGCCACCCGAGGAGGTGCCGTTGTCCCAGCGCACCGTGCTGAAGCCTTCTTCCAGCAGCTGGCGCTTGGATGACGCACCCGAGAGCAGCACGCCCACCTTGTTGTCGGCAAAGGTGTTGGAGAGCAGGAAGGAGGTCTTGGGATTGGTCTTGCCCGAGAGATCGTTGTAGACGCCCTTCAGCGACACCGCGGCGGTGAAGCCTTTCAGGTCGAAGGGGCGGGCGGTCTGCAGGTCGACCGTCGCACCCAGCGATCCTTCGTCCACATCGGCCGAGCTGCTCTTGCGCACCGTCAGCGAACTGAACAGATCGGCGGCGAACACATTGAAATCGAAGCCGCGCGAACGGTTGGCGCCACCCGAGCTGTCGGTGCCGCCGGTGGTGGCCAGGGCCTCCACACCGTTGATGCGCACGCGGGTGAAGTCCTGCCCCAGGCCGCGCACCGTGATGCTGCGGCCCTCGCCGGCATCGCGGTCGATCACCACGCCGGGCACGCGCTGCAGCGATTCGGCCAGGTTGGTGTCCGGGAACTTGCCCATGTCCTCGGCCTTGATGACATCGACGATGCCGCTGTCATCGCGCTTGGTGCGCAGGGCGCTTTCCAGCGAGGCGCGCAGGCCGGTGACGACCACCTGATCGAGCGCAGCAGGTTCGCTCTTGGCGGTCTGCTGGGCCTGTGCGGCGGACGCGATCAGCAGGCTGCTGCCGGCCAGCAGGCAGGCGTTCAGTTTGGAAAGGCGGGGCGGGGTGTGGCGTTGGCGGGTCTGCATGTGCGATGTCTCCGATTGTTTTGCAAGTCTTGCCCTGGCCCGGTTTCTGTGTCCGTGGCTCGGTCGGGTTGACCATGGGGGCGCGCGCAGGGCGCCTGGAGTGACTCGGAGAGCTGCTGCAGTGCCGCCCGCCGCTGTGTGGCTAGGAGGGCTAGAGGTAGTCCTCGCGGCGGGGGGTGAATTGGTCCAGCAAGGTGCTGCCGGCTTCCAGGGCCACCACGCCATGCGCGTGCAGGCGCGGGGCAATGAAGGCGTCGCCGGCACGCAGCACGCGCTTCTGGCCGGCGACCTCGGCTTCGAAGGAGCCGCTGATCACGTAGGCGATCTGGTCGTGCTCGTCATGGGCATGCGGGGTGCCGATGGCGCCCTGGTCGAACTGCACCAGCACCGACATCAAGCCGGGCGTGTGGCCCACGATCTTGCGGCGGATGCCGTCGCCCAGTTCTTCCCAAGGGGTGGTGGCGGCGTCGAAAAACGGGTTCATGCGGGCACTCCTGGCGCTGCGATTTCGAATCACTATAGCGGCCGCACGGAAAAATGAAACAGTGGTTCACTAAATAGAAACCATAATTCCGGGAAAGTCCCGAGCTGTCTAAGCTTGCGTCCAAACACCCCGTCCTGTCGCCTCGGCAGGGCCGCCAAGAACCCTGCCAGAGCAAGGAAAAGCACGATGGAAATCCGCCAACCCATCCACAGCGAACATGCGCGCACGCTGGACACCGAAGGCCTGCGCCGCCACTTTCTGGTGGAAGACCTGTTCAAGGCCGACGCGGCCACGCTGACCTACAGCCAGATCGACCGCATCATCGTCGGCGGCATCATGCCTGTGACTCAGGCGGTGAGCTTTTCGCCCGAGCTGGGGCGCCACACCGGCACCGATTTCTTCCTGCAGCGCCGTGAGCTGGGCCTCATCAATATCGGTGGCGCCGCACGCGCCACGGTGGACGGCCAGGTGTTCGAGATCGGCCCGCGCGAGGCGCTCTATGTGGGGCAGGGTGCCCAGCAGTTGCAGTTCGAAAGCGTGGATGCCGCCGTGCCCGCCAAGCTCTACTTCAACTGCGCGCCGGCACACACGGCCTACCCGCACCGCAAGGTGACACTGGCCGAGGCCTCGCCCGAGACCCTGGGCGCCGCCGAAACCAGCAACCGCCGCACCATCTACAAGTTCCTGGTGCCCGATGTGCTGCCCACCTGCCAGCTGCTGATGGGCATGACCCAGCTCGAGCCCGGCAGCCTCTGGAACACCATGCCCTGCCACACGCACGATCGGCGCATGGAGGTCTACTTCTATTTCGACATGAGCGAGAACGCGGCGGTGTTCCACATGATGGGCGAGCCGACGCAGACACGCCATCTGGTGGTGCGCAACGAACAGGCCGTCATCAACCCGAGCTGGAGCATCCACGCGGGCGTCGGCACGCAGGCCTACACCTTCATCTGGGGCATGGTGGGCGAAAACCAGGTCTTCAAGGACATGGACCATGTCCCGATGACAGCCTTGCGTTGAGAGAAGGGCCGCAGCATGATCCTCGACAACTTCCAACTGCACGGCCGCGTGGCCATCGTCACTGGCTGCAACACCGGCCTGGGCCAGGGCATGGCCCGCGCGCTGGCGCAGGCAGGCGCCGACATCGTGGGCGTGAACGTCTCCGAGCCGGATGAAACCCGTGCCCAGGTCGAGGCGCTGGGTCGCCGCTTCCTGGACCTGCGCGCGAATCTCTCCGACATCAGCTGCCTGGAGGGCCTGGTGGAGCAGGCCAAGAGCCTCAGCGGCCGGGTGGACATCCTGGTCAACAACGCCGGCATCATCCGCCGCGAGGACGCCATCAAGTTCAGCGAGAAGGATTGGGACGACGTCATCGACCTGAACCTGAAGACGGTGTTCTTCTTCTCGCAGGCGGTGGCGCGCCAGTACCTGGCCCAGGGCGGTGGCGGCAAGATCATCAACGTGGCCTCGATGCTGTCCTACCAGGGCGGCGTGCGCGTGCCGTCCTACACCGCCAGCAAGAGCGGCGTGATGGGCATCACGCGCTTGATGGCGAATGAATGGGCGGCCCACCGCATCAATGTGAACGCCATCGCGCCTGGCTATATGGCCACCAACAACACCGCGGCGCTGCGCGCCGATGAGGGCCGCAATGCCTCCATCCTGGAGCGCATCCCGGCCGGGCGCTGGGGCGTGCCCGATGATCTGGCCGGGCCGGTGGTGTTTCTGGCCTCGCAGGCATCGGACTATGTCAACGGCTACACCGTCGCCGTCGACGGCGGCTGGCTTGCGCGCTGATCACACCTCTTGAGGCGGCCGAGGCCGCATGCCATGTACGAGAACAAACGCCTCGGCTTCCTGTTCGTCCTGCCCTTCGTGCTGGGCGTGCTGCTGTTCAAGCTCTTCCCCTTCGTGGCGAGCTTCGCGCTCAGCTTCAGCCAGTACGACCTGATCGACCCGCCGGAGTTCGTGGGCCTGGCCAACTACCAGGAGCTGGCCACGGGTGACCCGCTGTTCCGCAAATCGCTGGGCGTGACGCTGCTGTTCGCGGCGCTGGCCGTGCCGCTGCGCGTGGGCTTTGCGCTCTTCATCGCCCATGTGCTGAACTTCAAGATGCGCGGCATCAACTTCTTCCGCGCCGCCTTCTACCTGCCCTCCATCCTGGGCGGCTCGATCGCGGTGGCGGTGCTGTGGCGTTTCATCTTCTCCAAGAACGGCCTGGTCAACCTGCTGCTCACGCAGATCGGCATCGAGCCCATCGCCTGGCTGGCGGATGAGCACTACTCCATGTGGACCATCGTGCTGCTGTTCACCTGGCAGTTCGGCTCGGCCATGGTGATCTTTCTGGCGGCGCTGCAGAACGTCTCAGTCTCCCTGTACGAGGCGGCGGAATGCGATGGCGCGAGCAAGTTCCAGCAGTTCTGGCGCATCACGGTGCCGCTGATCACGCCGGTGATCTTCTTCAACCTCATCATGCAGATGGTGCATGCCTTCCAGGAGTTCAACGGGCCCTACCTGATCACCGAGGGCGGCCCCCTGAGCTCCACCTATGTGCTGGCGCTCTACATCTACGACCAGAGCTTCCGCTTCTTCAATCTGGGCTACGGCGCGGCGCTGTCCTGGGTGCTGTTCGCCCTGGTCGGCGGCCTGAGCGCCTTCTCCTTCTGGAGCTCCAAATACTGGGTCTTCTACGCCGGTGAGAAGGAGCGCAAATGACGAGCAGCACAGAGACGCTGGTGCTCAACCGCGAGCGCGGCCGCCCCTGGTTGCGCTACCTGGCGCTGGGTCTGGTGGCCTTGGTGATGCTCTACCCCTTGTTGTGGCTGGTGGGCGCATCCTTCAAAAGCAATGGCGAGATCTTCAGCGAGATCGGCTTCTGGCCCAGCCGCTTTGATTTTTCCGCCTATGCCAAGGGCTGGAAGACGAGCACGGAATACAGCTTCGCCACCTACTTCCTCAACAGCTTCCTGATCACCATCCCGCGCATCATCGTCACGGTGATCTCCTGCGTGCTGGTGGCCTATGCCTTCGCGCGCTTCGAGTTCTGGGGCAAGAAGTTATTGTTCTCTGTCATGGTCGGCACCATGATGCTGCCGCTGATCGTGTTACGCCTGCCGCAGTACCTGCTGTTTCGGGAGCTCGGCTGGCTGGACAGCTACCTGCCCTTGATCGTGCCCTCCGCCTTTGCCACCGACACCTTCTTTGTCTTCATGCTGGTGCAGTTCCTGCGCGGCATCCCGCGTGACATGGAAGAGGCCGCGCAGATCGACGGTTGCAACGCGCTGCAACTGCTCTGGCACATCATCGTGCCCTTGCTCAAGCCGGCCATCATCTCGGTGATCGTGTTCCAGTTCATCTGGACCATGAACGACTTCATGGGCCCGCTGATCTACCTGGCCTCGGTGGAGAAATATCCGGTCTCGCTGGCGCTGAAGATGAGCATCGGTGCCACCGAGGAAGTGGAGTGGGCGAATGTGATCGCGATATCGGTGGTGGCGCTGATCCCTTCGGTCACCGTGTTCTTCATGGCGCAAAAGCACTTCATCGAAGGCGCCTCCAGCAGCGGAATCAAAGGATAGAGCCGTGGCCCATCTGAGCCTGAAGAAAATCGAGAAGGTCTATGCCAACGGCTTCAAGGCCGTGCACGGGGTGGACCTGGAAGTGCGCGACGGCGAGTTCATGGTCTTCGTGGGCCCCTCGGGCTGCGCCAAGAGCACCTTGCTGCGCATGATTGCGGGGCTGGAGAGCATCACCGGCGGTGAGCTGCACATCGGCAGCAAGAAGGTCAATGAACTCGCACCCAAGCAGCGCGGCATTGCCATGGTGTTCCAGAACTATGCGCTCTACCCGCACATGACGGTGTACGAGAACCTGGCCTTCGGCCTCAAGCTGGCGGGCACGCCCAAGACCGAGGTGGCGCAGCGCGTACGCCATGCCGCCCAGCTGCTGGAGATGGAGCATCTGCTGGAGCGCTATCCCAAGCAGCTCAGCGGCGGCCAGGCCCAGCGCGTGGCGGTGGGGCGCGCCATTGTCAAGAAGCCCGAGGTGTTCCTGTTCGACGAGCCGCTCTCCAACCTGGATGCCAAGCTGCGCGCCTCGATGCGCGTGCGCCTCACCGAACTGCACCGCAATCTGCGCGAGTCGGGCCAGCCCGCCACCGTGGTCTATGTGACGCACGACCAGGTGGAAGCCATGACCATGGGCGAGCGCATCTGCGTGCTCAAGGAGGGGGTGATCCAGCAAGTGGACACGCCCACCGCGCTCTACGACCACCCGGCCAACGCCTTCGTCGCCAGCTTCATCGGCTCGCCCGAAATGAACATCCACGAGGCACAGCTGCAGGCGCAGGGCGAGGGTCTGGCTGTGGTGCTCGGGGGCCAGGTCTTGCCGCTGCCGGCTGCCAAGGCGCAGCCACTGCGCAGCCGCAGCGGCGCCGTCAAGTTCGGCCTGCGACCCGAGCATGTGACGGCACTGCCGCGTGACGGTAGCCTGGCCGTGCCTTGCAGTCTGCGATTCGTCGAGCACATGGGCAGCGAGGTGTTCGTGCATTTCAGCATCGGCGAGACCGCCATGACGGCGCGCGTGCCGGCCGATCAACTGGGCGACTTGGCCGGCAAGCCACGCGGTGCGGCGCATGTGTTCCACCTGCAGCTCGAGCGCTGCCATCTGTTCGATGCCGAGACCGGCGCGAACCTCTTGCTGTGAAGCGCCGACAGTTCAGCGCCGCGTTGGCGCTCAGCCCCCTGCTGGCGCGTGCCCAGCCCGAACCCACCGTGCTGCGCTTCGCCTGGTGGGGCGGTGCCGGTCGGCACGAGGCCACGCTCAAGGCCATCGCGGCCTTCGAGCACCAGCATCCCGGCCTCAAGATCAAGGCCGAGTACATGGGCTTCAACGGCTATCTGGAGCGGCTCACCACCCAGATCGCTGGTGGCTCCGAGCCCGACATCATGCAGATCAACTGGGCCTGGCTGGCCATGTTCAGCAAGCGCGGCAATGGCTTTGCCGACCTGAACCGCCATGCGAACGTGCTGGCGCTGGACCAGTTCCGCGCCGACGATCTGGCCGCCGGCATGGTGGGTGGCAAGTTGAACGCCCTGCCCACGGCCTACAGCGCGCGCGTGATGCTGTGGAACGAAGCCGCCTTCCAGCGCGCACGTGTGCCCTTGCCGCGTAGCTGGGACGAACTCTTCGCCGCCGGCCCGCTGTTCAAGCAGCGGCTAGGGGCCCAGGCCTATCCGCTGGACGGCGAGCTCTACGACATGATCCTGCTGGCCCAGGCCTGGGTGCAGCAGAAATACGGAACGCCCTATGTTGACCCGCTGAGCCCGCGCGTGGCCATGAGCGAGGCCGCGGCGCTGGACTGGGTGCGCATCTACCGTCGCCTGGTGGACGAGCATGTGGCCACGCCGCTGCCGCTGCGCGCCAGCCTGGGGGGCGCCGACAAGCCCACCGAACAGCAGCAGGACTGGGTGGTGGGCAACTGGGCCGGCAACTTCACCTGGGATTCGGCCATCCCCTTGCGTGCCGCGACGCTCAACCGCGAGCAGAAGCTGGTGCTGGGCGAGTTCCCGACCCTGCCGGATTCCAAGACCAGCGGCATGTTCGGCCGACCCACCGTGATGCTGGCCTTGGGGCGCCACAGCAAGCAGCCCGAACTGGCGGCGCGCTTCATCAACTACCTGCTCACCGACCCCGATGCCGCCCTGATCCTGGGCAAGACGCGCGGCGTGCCGGCCGCGGCGCGGCAGTTCGAGGTGCTGGCCCAGGCCCACAAGCTGCCCGCGATGGAGCTGGCTGCCCATGAACAGATCAAGGCGCAGCGTGAGGCCGGGCGCGTGCCGGTGCCGGCGCCGCTGTTCGAGCATGCGCGCCTGCACAAGTTCATGCGCGAGGTCTTCGAGACCGTCGCCTATGGCAAGACCAGCAACGAGGCCGCGGCGCGTCGCCTGGTCGACGAGGGCAATGCCCTGTTGAAGCGAATCAAATAGCGAAGCACCATGAAACACCACAGCCGACAACTCAGCTTTGAGACCCGCGAGGATCTCGACACCGGCGCACGCGTCACGCGCCTGACGCCGGCCGACGTCACCTGCCATCGCAACTACTTCTACCAGAAGTGCTTCAGCAACGATGGCGAGCGCCTGATCTTCGGTGCCGAATTCGGGCCGGGCAGCGCCTGGAACTACCACCTGCTGGATCTGCGCACCCAGGTGGCCACCCAGCTCACCGACCAGGCCGGCGAGAACACCTTTGGCGGCTTTCTCAGCCCTGACGACCGACATCTCTATTTCGTGCGCGCCGAGCGGCAGCTGATACGCCTGGCCTTGAGTGATCTGAGCGAAGAGGTGGTCTACACCGTGCCGCAGGGCTGGGTGGGCTATGGCACCTGGGTGTCCAACAGCGCCTGCACCCGGATGGTGGGCATCGAGATCCATGCGGACGATTGGTTCCCGCTCTCCGACTGGCAGAAGTTCCACCAGATGTTCCACGCCAAGCCGCGCTGCCGCCTGATCCGCATCGACCTGGCGACCGGCGCGCGCGAGATCATCCTGGAAAAGCAGGGCTGGCTGGGCCATCCGCAGTACCGCCCCTTTGACGATCACACCGTGGCCTATTGCCACGAAGGCCCGCATGACTTGGTGGATGCGCGCATGTGGTTCATCAACGAGGACGGCACGAACATGCGCTGCGGCAAGCAGCATCTCGAGGGTGAGGCCTGCACGCATGAGTTCTGGGTGCCGGACGGTTCGGCCATGATCTATGTCTCCTACCTCAAGGGCCAGAGCGAGCGCTGGATCTGTTCGCTGGACCCGGTCACGCTGGAGAGCAAGCGCCTGGCCCTGATGCCGCCCTGCTCGCACCTGATGAGCAATTTCGACGGCACGCTGCTGATCGGTGATGGCTGCGACTCGCCTGCCGATGTGGCGGACACCGGCAGCCACCAGATCCAGACCGACCCCTACCTGCATCTCTTCGATCTCAAGGCGGGCACGGAGCGCAAGGTCGCGCGGCACGACAGCAGCTGGAAGGTCTACAAGGGCAACCGCCAGGTCAATCACCCGCATCCCTCGTTCACGCCCGACCAGCAGCAGGTGCTCTACAGCTCGGACTGCGACGGCGAGCCGGCGTTGTTCCTGGCCGATCTCTGATGCGGGCCGCCTTGGTCGCCTTGCTGCTGTGGGTCAGCCCGGTGCAGGCCCAGGAACGCCCGCAGCTGAGCGAGGCGCAGGCCGCCGCGATGCGGCTGTCCGACTACCTCGGTGATTGGCAGCCTGCCCCCTTGGACGCCAGCACCTGGACAGCGGACTTCGTGGTGGCCGCCGATGGCAGCGGCACCCACCGCAGCCTGCAGGCCGCCGTCGATGCCTTGCCCGCCCAGGGCCGGCGCCACTACATCCGGCTCAAGCCCGGCCGCTACCGCGAGCAGCTGTGCATCCAGGGCAAGGCGCCGTTCACGCTCTATGGCCAGCCCGGCGATGCGGCCGCGGTGCAGATCGTGCACGGGCACTTTGCGGCGGAGCCCAAGCCGGTGGGCACGCCGGCCAACCCCTGCACGCCGGACCTTGCCGCCAGCCAGTACGGCACCGCTGGCAGCGCCACCTTGGCGATCTTCAACGACGATGTGCAGCTCGCGCACCTGAGCGTGGTCAACGATGCCATGGACGCGGTGAGCGAGGGCCAGGGCTATCCGGCCGCGGTGGGCGAGAGCGGTGGCGCCCAGGCCGTGGCCCTGATGACCGAGGGCGACCGAGTTCAGATGCAGGACGTGCGCCTGCTGGGCCACCAGGACACTTTCTACGTGCGAGCCAAGCCGCGGGGTGGACCGGCTCGCACCTGGGTGCGGGCCAGCCTGATCGCAGGTGACGTGGACTTCATCTTCGGCAATGGCACGCTGGTGATCAGCGACAGCACCGTGCTCAGCCGCGCCGGCCGCCGCGTGCCGGGCAGCGGCGGTTACCTGCTGGCGCCCAGCACGGCGCCGCAGCAGCCCTTCGGCATCCTGGTAGAGGGCAGCCGCCTGCTGGCCGAGCCCGGTGTGGCCTCAGCCAGCATCGCGCTCGGCCGGGCCTGGGATGCCGGCGTGGCGCGTGGCGCCTGGCAGGCGGGCGTGTCGCCGAACGGGCAGGCCCTGATCCGTGACAGCCAGCTCGGCCCGCACCTGCGCGGCTGGGGGCCCTCCACCTCGCGGCGCCCCTTTGACGCGGCGACGCAGCGCCTGAGCGAGTACCGCAACCAATCGGTCGTGGAGTAGGGCCGCACACAGTGGACAATGTCGCTCTGAATCTGACACACCCGACCGAAGCATTCAACAAGCAGCAATCAGCGCATGGACGACGATTCGATTGATTCATCCAAGCAGCAGCCCGAATCGGTGGCCGCGGTGCTCAAGGTGTTTGCCATCCTGCAGGCGCTCTCCGAACGCAGCGAAACCGGCATCTCCGAGCTTTCGGTACGGCTGGCCATGCCCAAGGCCACGGTCTACCGCTTTCTGCAGACCATGATGACCCTGGGCTACGTGCGCCAGGAGTCGGGCAGCGAGCGTTACGGCCTGACCATGAAGGCCTTCGAGCTGGGTGCCAAGGCCTTGCAGTACCCGGATCTGGTGGACCTCTCCAAGCACCATATGCAGATGCTGGCCGACGCCACCGGCGAGACCGTGCACCTGGGCACCCTGATCGACAGCGAGATCATCTATGTGCACAAGATCGACTCGCGCCACACCCTGGGCATGTACTCGCGCATCGGCCGGCGCGCGCCCCTGCACTGCACCGCCATTGGCAAGGTGCTGATGGCCTGGGAGCATCCGCAGCGGCGCGATCGGGTGCTCGACGGCGCCGAGTTCCAGCGCTTTCGTGACAAGACCATCGTGGATCGAAGCGAGTTCCTGGCCGAGTTGGAGCGTGTCAAGGCGCAGGGCTATGGCGAGGACCGCGAGGAGTTCGACGACCATATCCGCTGCCTGGGCATCCCCATCTTCGACCGCCTGGGCCAGCCGATTGCCGGCATGAGCGTGTCCTTCCCAAGCTTCCGCTACGACGAAGCCAAGGCCCCGGAGATCATTGCCATGCTCACCGCCGCCAGCCGCGACATTTCGGCGCGCCTGGGTTGCAGCAAATTCCCGCTGGACGCTGCGCCCAAGGCGCTGCCCGCCCGATGACGCTGCCGCCGCGCGAGCTGTTGCGCCGGCTCTTCGACGCCGCGGTGGCGCGCGCCCAGCCGCTGCAGGTGATGGCAGGGCAACTGCCGGTGCCCCCGCAGCATGGCCGCACCCTGGTGCTGGGCGCCGGCAAGGCCGGCGGCGCGATGGCGGCGGCGCTGGACGCGCTGTGGCCGGCCGAGGCCCCGCTCAGCGGCCTGGTGGTGACGCGTTACGACCATACCCCGCCCGCCTATGCCGCCCGCCCCGGGCGCATCGCGGTGGTGGAGGCCGCCCACCCGGTGCCCGATGCGGCGGGTGAACAGGCCGCCGCGCGCATGCTGGCCCTGACGCAAGGCCTGAGCCCGGACGATCTGGTGATCTGCCTGATTTCGGGCGGCGCGTCTTCACTGCTGAGCCTGCCGGCCGACGGTCTCACCCTGGCCGACAAGCAGGCCGTCAACCGCGCCCTGCTCAAGAGCGGGGCCGCCATCGACGAGATGAACTGCGTGCGCAAGCACCTCTCGGCCATCAAGGGCGGGCGGCTGGCGGCGGCCTGCCACCCGGCGCAAGTCCTGACCCTGCTGATCAGCGATGTGCCGGGGGACGAGCCGGCCGTGATCGGCTCCGGCCCCACCGTGCCGGACCCCACAAGCTGTGCCGATGCGCTGGCGATCTGCACGCGCTATGGCATTGCATTGCCCGCGGCGGCCTTGGCCGCCCTGCAGAGCGGCGCCTTGGAAACGCCCAAGCCGGGTGCCGCCTGCTTCCAGGGTCAGGCCTTGCGCATGCTGGCCACGCCGCGCATGAGCCTGGAGGCAGCGGCGGCCCAGGCGCGTGAGCTGGGCCTGGCGGCGCATATCCTGTCCGACGAGATCGAGGGCGAGTCGCGCGAGATCGGTGCCATGCATGCGGCGCTGGCGCGCTCGGTGGCCCTGCACGGCACGCCCTTTGCCCGGCCCTGCGTGATCCTCTCCGGCGGCGAGACCACCGTGACGGTGCGCGACAAGTCCGGCCGCGGCGGCCGCGCCAGCGAGTTCCTGCTTGGCTGCGCCCTGGGGCTGGGCGGGGTGGGCGGCGTGCATGTGCTGGCCGCGGACACCGATGGCATCGACGGCGTGCAGGACAACGCCGGCGCCTTCGTTGCGCCCGACACGCTGGCGCGCGCCGCGGCGCTGGGCCTGAAGGGGCGCGATTACCTGGACCGCAACGACGCCTACAGCTTCTTCGGCGCCCTGGGCGATCTGCTGGTGACCGGGCCCACCTACACGAATGTGAACGACTTCCGGGCGCTCTTGATTGCCTAGATAGCGAGCCCGCGCCGCGCCGCCATCTCGCGCCCCATCTCGGTCTGCGCCGGCTCGGCCAGCAGCGCCGCGGCGGCCGGAAAGACCAGGCCGTCCTCGGTGCGCAGATGGGCATCGTGCAGGCGCACGAACAGTGTTGCCGCCGGGGTCAGGTCTTGCAGCAGGTGCGAGTCCAGCGGGCCATCGGGCAGGGCCGCCAGTTCGTGCAGCGGCCGGCGCAGCGCCTGCCAGGCGGCGCTGATCTGCACATGCTGGGCGCGCAGTTCGGCGCAGGCCTGCTTCTGCGCGGCATCGCCGCCGGCCTCCAGCGCCGGGAACACATGCAGCTCCTCGTCCTGGTGGTGCAGCGGCGCCGCCACGTCGAAGTAGCGCAGCACATCGCGCGCGGCGCTGCGGGCGGCCTCGTCGCAAGCCTGCTGCTCCTGCAGATGCGCGAGCAGGCGCTCCAGCAGATCCAGGCTGCGCTGCACCCGCTCATGGCAGGCACCCAGCAGCTCGAAGGGCTGCGCATAGCTGCTGCCAGGCTGCAGGGCCGGCGTGCCGGAACTCATGGCGGATTTGGGCTGAATCAAGGGCATGTGGGGATTGTCCCTGGCCCGCGGGGCGCTGAGCGCCCGAATGTGGGCGGTTTGATGCAACGCAAGGACACCGGCCAGACCCTGGCCCACATTGCGAATCATCTCAGCACACATAGCAGAACACCATCGTGGACAGTCTCAACCTCACAGCGGCGCGCCCGGCGCGCAAGCCGGTGACCGGCTCGGTAGCGGTTGCCGATCTTCGGCTCGGTGCCGCCGAGTGGCAGGCGGTGCTGGGTGGCGAGAGCCTGAGCAGTACCGAGTTGCTGGCTCTCAATGCGATGGCCCAACTGCAGCAGGTGGCGGTGGGCAGCATGGTGTTCACGCGCCTGCAACCCGCCGAGTACCTGGTGGCGGTGGTGGACGGCGCGGTGGGCCTCGGCCTGGCGCGCGACGATGCGCCCTTCCACCTGGAGCACACGGTGCGCGGCCCGCACTGGTTGGACGTCAGCAGCGCCTGGTTGGGCGGCGGCTACGGCCAGGATGCGCGGGTGGTGAACGAGGCGCTGGTGCTGAGGCTGCCGGTGGAGGGTATGCGTCAGCTGATCGCGCGCCAGGCCGATATGCTGGACCGCCTGCTGGTGGCGCTGGCGCAGAACGTGCACAGCCTCACTGGTGTCACCCATGACCTGATGCACAAGGACGCCGAGAAGCGCCTGGCCGCCTGGCTGCTGCAGCGCGCGGTGCCCGAGGCCGATGGCGGCGCGGCGATCTCGCTGAAGGAACGCAAGCGCGACATCGCGGCCCAGCTGGCGATCACGCCGGAGACGCTGTCGCGCATGATGCGCCAGCTCAACCGCAAGGGCGTGATCGAGGTGCAGGGCTACAGCGTCAAGGTCTTGTGCCTGACGGCGCTGCAGGCGCTGGCGCGCGACTAGCCTCTGGCTGAGCGCGCACGGGCGCCTCGGCCGGAAACCGCAGGCGCACGCAGGTGCCGCTGGGCCAGGCGGCCTCGATGCCGAGCCTGCCGCCCAATTGCTGCTGCGCCAGCACCTGCACCACATGCAGGCCCAGGCCCGCGTGCCCATGGCCGCGGGCCGTCGTCATGAAGGGCGTGAACACCTGCTCGCGCAGCTCGCTGGCGATGCCACGGCCGTTGTCCTGCACGCACAGCTCCAGGCCCTCGGCCTCGCGGGCCAGCCTGACCTCGATGGCCGGCGCCGCCGGCAGGGGCGGCTCGAAGGCATGGGTGAGGGCGTTGTCGATGAGCTGGTCGAGGATGCGCAGCAGGGCGCCCGGATAGCCGTCGACCTTGCCGACCGGCTGCAGCTGCGCCCGCAGCGCCACGCCGCGCGCGCCGGCGCTGCCATGCCAGCGCTGCAGCGCCTGCTCGATCTGCCGCCGCGGGTCGAAGCGCCGGCGTGGCTCCGGCATCTGCTCGATCGAGAGTTCCTTGAAGCGCTGCACCAGATCGGCGGCGCGCGTCAGCGCCTTGTGGCCCAGCAGATGGCTGTTGTCCAGCAGGGCCAGGAACTCGTGCAACTCGGCGCGCTTGAGCTGGCCATCGGCGAGGCGGCGGCGCAGCTCGGCGGTGGCATCGGCCTCGGTGGAGAGGGCCAGCAGCGCATTGCCCAGCGGGGTGTTGAGCTCGTGCGCCACGCCCACCACGATATGCGCCATCGCCGCCTGGCGCTCCTGGTGGGCCAGCGCCTGCAGGGTCTGGTGCAGCTCGGCGCTGCGCTCGCGCACGCGCCGCTCCAGCTCGTCATGGGCCTGCTGCAGCGCGGCCTCGGTGGCCTGGCGTATCGAGACCTCGGCGCGCAGCTGGTCCAGCGTGAGGGTCAGTTCTTGATGGCGCTGCGCCAGTGCCGCCTGCAGCTCGTTGCCATGCTGCTGCAGCAGATCGTTCTGCACGCGCAGCTGCGAGAGCGTGAGCGCGTCGGCCAGCAGGCGCGAGCTGAGCTCCTGGCGCTGGCGGTTGCGCCGCTCCTGCAGGGCCTGCAGCTCCAGCTGGGCCTGGTAGGCCAGCTTGTCGAGCCCCGCCTGGTGCGCGGTGCTCACCAGCAGCTCGGCCACGCGCAGCTGCAGCATGCCCAGATAGCTGTTGATGCCGACGTCGCGGAACTCCGCCAGGATGGTCTGGAAGCCGCGGATGGCCGCATCGCGCCGGCCCTCGCCCAGGGCGATCAGGGCCTCGACAAAGGCGGTCCAGCTGCGCTGCTCATCGCGTGCGCGCTCGCTGCCGCCATCCGCCCTGGGCGGCCAGACCAGGTCCAGCAAGCCCCGCATCTGCTGCAGATGCTGGCGCGCCAGCGCGATGTCGCCGCGTCGCGCATGGCCGATCGCCAGGTTGACGGCGGCGCGGTAGCGGGCATAGGGCGGGCCGCTGGCCTCGGCATCGAGGCGCGAGCGCGCATGCCAGTGCAGGCTGGCATCGCGGTGTGCGGCCGCGTCGGCGCCGCCCGCCTCGGCCAGGAAGTAATGCGCCGAGCCCAGCTGGCTGCATACCAGCAGCCGCAGCTCGGCATCGGCCAGCGTCTCGGCCAGCGGTTGCAGCAGCTCGATCGCCTCGCGCTGCAGGCCGCAGCGCAGCAGCGCGTTGGCGGCACTCACGTCCAGCACCACCAGGGCCTCGGCGTCGTGCCCGCCGCGCAGCCAGGCGCGTGCGCGCCCGAAGGCGCTGAGCGCGGGCTCCTCCAGGCCGAGGCGGCCGAATACCTCGCCCAGGGTGATGGCGATCTCGGCGCAGGTGGAGGCCGTCAGGCCGGCGTTGGCCAGGGTGTCCAGGCGCTGCGCCTCGGCCACGCAGTCCAGCGACACCGACGGCGTGGCGCTGGCACGCAGCCGCAGGTCCAGCGCCTGCACCGCCAGCTGGGCCGAGGCCACATCGGCCTGGGTTGGCGCCAGGCCCTGGCACTGGCCCAGGCAGCGCCAGGCGTCGGCGCTGCGGTTCACGAGGATGCAGCGCCGCGCCTGCGCCAGCAGGGCCGGGAAGGCCGGGTCGGGCGAGGCGGTGGCGTGGTCGGACGGCGCGGACATACAGCGGGTGGCGGGCCTGTCCGGCCGAGTGTAGGCCAGGCCGCTGCGCCGGGCGGCCGCCGCGCGCGGCTATCCTTCGCCTCCAACGACGATGTGACCCCGGGGGCGAGGGATGGAGAGTGCGGACTATGTGCACCTGCTGCGGCTCAACGAGCAGGCCAGCCGGGAAGCGCCCGAGCGCTATCGCCAGCGCGTGCTGCGCTTTGCGGTGCTGGGCTATGTGGCGGTGTTCCTGTTCGGCCTGCTGGCGCTGGCCGGCCTGCTGTGGCTGGGCTGGCGCTGGCAGCATGGGGCCAGGCTGGCGGGCTGGATGATCTGGGGCGGGCTGGCCTGCCTGGGTCTGCTGTGGGCCACGCTGCAGGGCCTGCGCGTGCCGTTCCGGCTGCCCGAGGGCCAGCCGGTCGCGGCGCACGAGGCCCCCGAGCTGTTTGCCGGCCTGGCGCGCATCCGCGCCAAGGTGCAGGGCCCGGCGCTGCACCAGGTGCTGATCACCGACGACTTCAACGCCGCCATCGTGCAGCAGCCCATGCTGCTGGGGCTGTGGCATCGCAACTTCCTGCTGCTGGGCTGGCCGCTGCTGGCGGCGCTGGAACCCAAGCGCATGTTCGCCGTGGTGGCGCATGAATACGGCCATCTGCGCGGCGACCATGGCAAGCTCTCGGCCTGGATCTACCGCACGCGCATGTCCTGGGCCAGGCTGAGCCAGCGCTATGAGGAAAGCTCCTCGGCGCTGGGCTGGCTGATGGCCGGCTTCGTGGCCTGGTACTTCCCGCGCTTCAACGCGATGAGCTTCGCGCTGGCGCGCCAGGACGAGTACGAGGCCGACCGCGTGTCGGCGCGCCTGTTCGGTGCCGAGCTGGCCGCCCATACGCTGCAGGAGGTGGCGCTGAAGGCGCAGTGGTTCGGCAGCGATTTCTGGCGCCTGTGGTGGCGCCGCGCGCGCACCGATGAGGCCGCCAGCACCGGGCCTTGTGTCGGGCCTTATGCCGGCATGAACAAGCTGCTGCAGCAGCCGCTGGACGCGGCCTGGCAGCGCGAGGCCCTGCAGCGCGAGTTCAAGCGCCTGGCCGGCTTCGACGACACCCATCCGGTGCTGAAGGACCGCCTCGCCAGCCTCGGCCAGACCGCCGGCCTGCCGCGGCTCTCGGCCATGCACTCCTTGCGTTTGCTGGGCGAGGCGCGGGCGCGCATCGCGCTGGCGCTGGACGCCGCCTGGTGGCAGGCCAACCACGCCGACTGGCGTGCCCATGGCGAGCGCCTGCGCGCGCTCAACGAGGAGGCGCAGGCGCTCAGCCAGCGCGCCCACGAACTCAGCGCCGCCGAGTGGTTGCGCTGGGCCGATGCGGTGGAAAGCCTCAGCGACAAGGACCCCACACCCTGGCTGGAGCGCGCCCTGCTGCTTGCGCCCGAAGACGCGCATGCGCTGCGCCGGCTGGCACGCCGCCATGCGCCCAGCGGCGACGTGCGCGTGGGCGCCTGGCTGGAGACGCTTTACCAGCGCCACGAGGCGCTGGCCTGGGCCGCCGCCGATCTGGCGCAGACCTGGGTGGACGCCTGCGGCGCGCGCGACGCGCCGCTGCCGCCCGAGCAGCGCCGCCTCTGGCGCGAACGCCTGGAGCGCAGCCGCGCGCTGGAGGAGGCAGCCTGGGCAAGCTTCCAGGCGCTGATGCCCTGGGAGCAGGGCATCCCGCTCCAGCTCGACGAGGCCCAGCTGCGCGAGCTGCGTGGCATCACGCTGCGCGAGGCCGATCTGCGCGGCGCCTGGGTGGGCGAGCAGGCGCTGGACGTGAAGCCGGCGCGCCGCCACTTCACGCTCTGGCTGCAGTGCCGGCCCGGCCTCTCGGACGAGGCGCTCGATGACCTCGCGCAGCGCGTCTACGACGCCGCCGAGCTGCCGGGCCGCGCGCGCGTGGTGGTGCTGGGCCGCCATGTGCCGGCCGACAAGCTGGAACAGGCGCGCGAGCTCACGCAGCTGCTGCAGCGGCGCTGAAGCGGCTCAGCGCGGCGGGCTCGCCTCCACCACCTCGGCCGCGCTGCGGAAGGCCTCCACCGCCGCCGGCACGCCGCAGTAGACGGTGGCGTGCAGCAGCACCTCCTGGATCTCCTGCACGCTGGCGCCGTTGTTGAGCGCGCCGCGCACATGGCCCTTGAGCTCATGCTGCTTGCCCAGCGCGGTGAGCATGGCCACGGTGACGAGGCTGCGCGTCTTCAGGTCCAGCCCGGGCCGCTGCCACACATCGCCCCAGGCATTGCGGGTGATGTGCTGCTGGATCGGCGCGCTGAACTCGCTCACGCCGGCATAGGCGCGCGCCACGAAGTCCTCGCCCATGACCTGCTTGCGCATGGCCAAACCCTTGTCAAATTGCTCATCGTTCATGGCTTCTCCTGCTTTGTCGGCGCAGCATAAGCGGAGCGGGCGGCTATGCTCTCGGGCGTGACTGTCCCCTCGCTCTTGCCACCAGCCCCACCTGCCGCCCTGGCCCGCCTGCTGGCCTGGATGTTTGGCCTGCTGCTGATGCTGGCCGCGGCGCTGCTGCCCGCGCGCGCGCAGGGCCTGGGGCCGGGTGGCGCGGCCAGGGCGCTGAGCCAGTACAAGGTGGACAGCTGGCAGACCGAGCAGGGCCTGCCGCTCAACACGGTGCAGGCGCTCTACCAGAGCCATGACGGCTATCTGTGGGTCGGCACGGCGGGCGGGCTGGCGCGCTTCGACGGCGCCCGCTTCACCGGCTTCGACGCACGCCAGGCGCCCAGCATGGCCTCCGAGCCGGTGTTCGGCTTTATGGAGGACGCGCAGCGCAACCTCTGGATCGGCCACAGCAAGGGCGCGGCCATCTACCGCAAGGGCAGCTTCCAGGCCATGTTCGGCAGCGAGGTCACCGATGGCCGGCGCGTCTGGGCCTTTGCGCAGGCGGCCGACGGCGTGATCTGGGCCGCCACCGAGAACGGCCTGGTGCGCTGGGAACAGGGGCCGGGCAAGGGCGCCACCAGGCTCTACCAGCAGGCCGACGGCCTGCCCACCAACCGCCTGCGCACGCTCGCCTTCGACCGCGCCGGCACGCTCTGGATCGGCACCTCGGGCGGCGGCCTGGTGGCGCTTGCCGCCGGACGCTTCCGCACCCTGGGCCCGGAGCAGGGCTTCCCGCATCTGCAGGTGCGCCATGTCATCGCCGACCCCGCTGGCGGCATCTGGGCCGCCACCGCCGGCGGCGGGCTGGCGCGCGTGGAGGAGGATGGCCGCATCCGCGTCTACACGGTGGCCGATGGCCTGCCCACCGACCAGCTCACCAGCCTGGCGCGCGACGCGCAGGGGGCGCTCTGGATCGGCAGCTGGGGCGCCGGCGTGAGCCGCATGCTGGAGGACGGCCGCTTCAGCACCATCTCCAGCGCCAACGGCCTGGCCGGCGACCAGATCTGGAGCGTGCAGGCCGACCGCGAGGGCAGCATCTGGATCGGCACCTGGGTGGGCGGCCTGAACCGGCTGCGCAACCGCGCCTTCGGCGTGCTGGGCACGCCCGAGGGCCTGTCGCACGACAATGTGCGCGCGGTGTTGCATGGCCGCCAGGGCGTCACCTGGGTCTCGACCTCGGGCGGCGGGCTCAACCGCATCGAGGGCCAGCGCATCAGCGCGCTGCGCAAGGCCGATGGTCTGCCCACCGACGAGATTTCCAGCCTGCTCGAGGACCGCGATGGCGCGCTCTGGATCGGCAGCTACACCGCCGGCGTGGCGCGCCTGCAAGGCGGCAAGATCGAGCGCTTCGGCCCGGCCCAGGGCCTGCCCAGCGCGGAGGTGCGCGTGCTGTTCCAGGACCGCAGCGGCACGCTATGGGCGGGCACGCAGTCGGGGCTGGCGCGCTTCAGCGGCAAGGGTTTCGAAGCGGTGCGCGACGAGGGTGCACCGCGCGGCGGCGTGGCGGCGATGCTGCAGGACCGGCAGGGCACGCTCTGGTTCGGTACCACCGGCGACGGCCTGGTGCGCCTGCGCGACGGGCGCTTTCATACCCTCAGCAAGGCCGACGGCCTGGTCTCGAACTGGGTCATGGCGCTCTACGAGGACGCCGATGCCAAGCTCTGGATAGGCACGAACGGCGAGGGCATGAACCGCCTGAGCGACGGCCGGCTGACGGCAATACGCCCGGCCGACGGGCTCTGGGACGGCATTGCCCTGACCATTCTGGAAGACCGCGCCGGCTATCTGTGGATGAGCTGCAACCGCGGTTTCTTCCGCGTCGCGCGCGCCGAGCTGAATGCCTTTGTCGAAGGGCGCCAGGCCAAGGTCAGCTCGAGCGGCTTCGGCCCGGGCGACGCGCTGCGCAGCACCACCTTCGCCGGCGGCCTGCAGCCGGCCGGTGCCATCGACGCGCGCGGCCAGCTCTGGCTGCCCTCGTCCAACGGCCTGGTGATCGTCGACCCGGCTCGCCTGCCGGGCGCGGGGCAGCCGCCGCAGACCCAGCTGGAGGGCGTGCTGTTGGATGGCGTGAGCCGGCCGCTGGATGCCGAGGTGCTGCTGCCGCCGGGCTCGGTGCCGCTCACGATCCGCTATGCCGCGATGACCCTGCTGAACGCCGACCGCGTGCGCTTTCGCTACCAGATGGAGGGCATCACGCGCGACTGGGTGGACGCGGGCCGCAGCCGCGAGGCCGCCTTCCCGGCGCTGCCGCATGGCCAGTACCGCTTCCGCGTCGCCGCCTCGACCGATGGCGTGCATTGGAGCGAGGCCGCGGCGCCGCTGCTGATCACCGTGCGGCCCTATGTCTACCAGACCGGCTGGTTCATGGCGCTGGCCCTGCTGGGCACGCTGGCGGCGCTGGTGGCGCTGTTCCGCCTGCGCACCCACGCGTTGCGCGCCCGCCAGGTCGAGATGGAGCGCCTGGTGGCGCAGCGCACCGAGGAGCTGCGGCAGGCCAACGAGCATCTCTCGCGGCTCTCCTTCGTCGATGCGCTCACCGGGCTGGCGAACCGCCGCCGCTTCGACGAGGTGCTGGCCGAGGAATGGCGGCGCGCGCGCCGCAACCGCGTGCCGCTGGCGCTGGTGATCGCCGACATCGACGGCTTCAAGCTCTACAACGACCGCCTGGGCCATCTGGAGGGCGACCGCTGCCTGACCGCGGTGGCCGCGGTGTTCGCGCATGCGGTGGGGCGCGCCGGCGACCTGGCGGCGCGCTATGGCGGCGAGGAGTTCGTCGTGCTGGTGCCGGGGGCGGACCCGGCCGCCGCCTTGCAGGTGGCCGAGGGCATACGCGTCGCCTGCGAGGCGCTGGCGATCCCGCACCCCGCCGCCCCGGTGGGCGAGGTGATCACGCTGAGCCTGGGCGTGGCCTCCTGCATTCCCTCGGAGCAGGCCTCGGCTGAATCGCTGTTCGCGCTGGCCGATGCCGCGCTCTACTGCGCCAAGCAGGAAGGGCGCAACCGCGTCAGCCTGGGCAAGACCTGACACCGGCGGCCGGCCGACGTCGTAACATCGAGCCATGGTCATCTTCTACTGGGTCATGGGCCTGCTCATCGTCGGCACCTTCGTGCCCTCGGTGTTCTATCTGCTGCTGTATGCGATCACGGGCGACGACCGTGCCGCGCAGCGTGCCAGGGCGCTGTGGAACGTCAGCCGCACCGCCGGCATGTTCGGCATCAACCTGCTGATCTGGGGCCATGTGGCGGTGGGCCTGTGGCGGATCTGGTTCCACTGAACTGACCCGTCAGCGGCTGAGTCCGCGCGCGGCGATCTCCCACAGCGCCTCGACCCGGCCGGCGCGCACCGCCACCAGCTGGTCGTGCAGGTTCAGCGTCGGGTCGCAGTGCCCGGGCACCAGCAGCAGCTGGCTGCCCAGCGCCGGCCGCGCCACAGCGCAGCCGTCCATGCCGCACTGCACGATGCCATGCTCGTCGTTGGCCGACACATAGTGCAGCTGCGGCTGGCCCCAGACGTCGGGCAGGCCCGAATCGGTGGCGAGCGACTTGAGGCCGGCATCGAGCACGCAGCGCTCGCCGTTGCCGACGCTCATCACCGTGCTGGCGAGGAACAGGCTGTGCTCGAAGCGCAGCGCGCCCGCGACTTCGTTGCGGCCGTAGTCGCCGTCCATGAAGACATAGGAGCCCGGCTGCACCTCGGTGTAGACGCCGCTGGCCAGGTCGAACTCGACGCTGCCGGTGCCGCCGCCGGTGACGACCTCGCAGCGCTGCCCCGCGGCCGCCAGCGCCGCGACCACCGCGCCCGCACGCTCGGCGGCCAGGGCCGCGGCGGCGCGGCGTTCGCCATGCCCGCGCAGATGCTGGATCGAGCCCTGGTAGGCCTGCAGGCCGGCAAAGCGCAGCTGCGCGTGCGGCCTGAGGGCATCGAGCAGGCGCAGCACCGCGGGCGCGTCGTCCACGCCGCAGCGGTGCTGGCCGATGTCGATCTCCACCAGCACGTCGAGCCGGCTGCCGGCCGCGCGCGTGGCGGCCGCCAGCGCCTCGATCTGCTGCACATGGTCCACGCAGACGCTCATGCGTGCGTGCAGGGCCAGCTGCGCCAGCAGGGCCGCCTTGGCGGCGCCGCCGATCTCGTTGCTGATGTGGATGTCGCGCACCCCTGCCCGCACAAAGGGCAGGGCCTCGCTGACCTTCTGGCAGCAGATGCCCACGGCGCCGCGCTGCAGCTGGGCCAGCGCGATGGCCGGGCATTTGTGCGCCTTGGCATGCGGGCGCAGCGCCACGCCGGCGGCCGCGGCGGCGGCCTGCATGCGCTCCAGGTTGCGCTCGAAGGCATCGAGCTCCAGCAGCAGGGCGGGGGTGTCGATGGCGTCGAGCGGATCGCCGGGGCGGGCGGATGGGGGCAGGGCGAGTGGGTTCATGCCGGGATCATGCGTGCGTAGTGTGCGTTGTGGCCAAGGCAGTCTAGCCGCCCGCCGCATGCACCTCGGCCCCTCGCTCAGCGCGCGATCGAGTCGCTCGTCTCGGTATTCGTCAGCGGCGCGTAGCTGTAGCCGCTCAAGCTCACGCCGGTGACGCTGTAGACGAAGCTGCCGCCGGTCTTGCGCGTGCTGGGCGAGCTGAACTGCGCCACGCCGGCGCTGTCGGTGACGGCGCTGACGCCGTTGCGCGATACCAGCCCGCTCCAGTTGCCGGTGACGCTGGCGCCGGCCACCGGCAGGCCGGCGGCGTTCAGCACCTTGACTGCGGCGCCGGCTTGGGCGTTGCCATTCCTGTTGACGCTGAGTCCCATCGCGATGTCGGCCACTCGCATGGCGCTGACCGCCACCGGCGCGTCCACCGTGATGGTGACGCTGCTGGCGGCCGAGAGCCCGCTGTTGTCGGTGACGCGCAATTGCGCGCTGTAGCTGCCGGGGCTGGCATAGCTGTGCGCGCTGCTGACGCCGCTGGCGCTGCCGCCGTCGCCGAAGCTCCAGTCATAGGCCACCAGGCTGCCGTCGGGGTCGCTGGAGCCGGCGCCGGAGAAGCTCACGTTGAGCGGCGCGGTGCCGCGCAGCGTGGAGGCGCTGATGGCCGCGATGGGCGCCTGGCTGCCTGCGCTGGGATAGCTGGCGCTGAGGGCGTATTGGCCGACGCTGCCGTAATTGCTGTAGCCGGTGACGAGCGGATCGCCCTTGCCGGTGCCCTGCACGGAGAGGTAATAGCTGCCGGCGGCCGGCAGCGTGAGGCTGAGGCTGGCGTTCAGGGCGTCGAGCGGATTGGCCTGGCCCAGCAGCACGCCGGCGCTGTTGCGCAGGCTGATCAGGGCATCGAGATTGGGCGAGCGCGCCGCCGGGCTGAGGTTGAAGCTGGCCGGGCCGGCCGCGGCCGAGAAGGCGAACACGTCGACATCGTCGGGCCGCTCGATCACGCCCTGGGCGCTGGCGCTGGTGATGCCGCCGCTGCTGCTGCCGGCGAGCGGCGTGGCGGTGGCGGCGCTGTTGCCATGGTCGTCGGGCCGCAGCGGCAGGCCGTTGCTCTGCATCACGACGTAGTCGTCCTGCACGTTGTTGGCGCCGCTGTACTCGCCCTTGCTCCACTGCACCAGGGCCTGGTAGTAGCCCACGCCCATGATGGGTGCCCAGCCGGTGGCGCCGCTGCCCTGGCCCTGGTAGTAGCCGGTGGTGGCGGTGCCGTCATGGCTCAGGCCCATGTTGTGGCCGGCCTCGTGCGAGATCGCCTCGGCCACGTACTTCTCGTTGCCGGGGCCCAGGGCCTCGTAGAACACCAGCGCGGGCTTGTAGTAGTCGCTGGTGTCGTCGAACACCCCCAGGTAGGCCACGCCGCCGCAGCTGCAGCTGTAGACGCCGGTGCGGCTGGTGATCAGCACGGTGGTGCCGAACACCTGGTCGGTGCTGCCGCTGCGCGTCAGCAGCTCGGGCGCCACCGCCTCGGTGGTGACGTCGACATCGAAGGCCGCATAGTCCTCGGCCACGCGCTGCCAGATGTACTGGATGCGCTGCAGCTCGGTGGTGGAGAAGCTGCCGGGCAGGCCGTCCAGATCGAAGGGCGGGGCGATGATGCTGCCGCCGCTGCCGTTCCAGGCTGTGCCGCTGAGCGTGGCGCCCTTGAAGTTCAGGTAGATGGTGCGCTGCGCGCCGGGCCGGCTGTGCAGCAGAAAGCTCTGCTCCAGCGGCGCCAGGCTGCCGTCCAGCAGACCCGGGCTGGAGGCCGCGGGCAAGGCCTGGTCGAGCTCTTCGACGAAGAACACGCGGCCGCGCTGGTCGATGCGCATGCGCTTGTCGGCCAGCAGCAGGGCCTTGAACTCGTCGGGCGACTTGCGATACCAGGCCGCCACCTCGGGTAGGCGGCTGCCCAGCAGGTCGATGGCGCGCTGCCCCGCCGCCTGCTTGTCGGGCAGGCTGATGGACGGGAAGGGCGGCTTCTGCAGATGCGGCACGGCCGGGCTGGCCGGGCCGGCGGCCCAGGCGGTGCAGGCCATGGCCAGCAGGGTGGGCAGAACGAGCAGCGTCTTGATCGGCTTCATGGTGGGGCGGACTCCGTGGGCGAGAACAGGCCGATCCGACCGCCGGGAACGCTGCAGCAGATGCAGGCGGCCCCGCTGTCATGGCGGTGCCGGCGACCGGCAGCGCTTTAGACCGGAAACTTTGCGACCCCGACTTTCGTGCGGGTGTGCCGAGTGCCGGGATGCTAGTGCCTGAGGGCGCGCTTGCCGCCCCGCCTTACCCGCTGTTACCCCGCGCTGCAGTTGCTTGCAAGCGGCCGCGCCCCAGGGCCAGGCGCGGAAAATAGTCGTCCGGATGCTTGGGCAGCACGCGCAGCTCGCAGCTGCCGGCCAGGCGCTGGGCCTGCGGGTCGCGCCGCAGCGCATCCGCCTCGGTGAGGCGGCACAGCGACTGCCTGCGCCGCCCGGTGGCGGGGTCGCGCAGCAGCCAGTACCAGAATTCAACAGTCTTGCTCATGGGGCTATCTTCATGGCCGGCTGGCTCATGGCGTGAGCCAGCCGCGGCTCAGTGCACCGCCTCGGCCTGGCACTCGCTCGGTTCGGCCCGGTCTTCGTCGGCGGCGGTCTGCCAATGGCCGGCGGGGCGCATGGGCAGCAGGGCGGCGTCCGTGAGGCCGCGCTCGAACTGGGCGTTCAGGGCCGCATCGGCGCGGATGCGCCGCAGCGCCGCCTGGATGGGCGCCGCGAACTGCGGCCGCAGCCGCGCCATCGCCAGCAGCTGCGAACCATGCCGCTGGGGCAGGACCTGCCACCAGGCCAGGATGCTGGCGGGATCGTTCAGATTCAGGATCATGGCTTTACGCTCCTCGAACGGGGCAGCGCGGGGCTGCGTTGGTGCTGTACGAATATACAGTAGTTTGCGAGGACGTGAAAATTTCTGCGCGCCGCTTGTCGAAATCCCCCACGATGGCGCGTCGTGGAGTGAGTCCCCCTTCGTCTGCCCATAGCAAGGAGCCGCCATGCGCCGAACCGCCGCCCCAGCCTCGCCCACCTCTTCCTCTTCGTCCAGCCGGCGCAAGGCCGCCACGCGCCTCGTGCTGCTGGTGGCGACGCGCAAGGGGGCCTGGCTCTTCCACGGCGATGCCCGGCGCAAGACCTGGACGGCCGATGGCCCGCATTTCCTGGGCCACACCATCAGCCACCTGCAGCTGGACCCGCGCGACGGCCGCACCCTGCTGGCCGCGGCCAAGACCGGCCACCTCGGCCCGACGATCTTCCGCTCCACCAACCTCGGCCGCAGCTGGAAGGAGGCGCAGCAGCCGCCCGCCTTCGCCCAGCCGAGTGGCGGCCTGCCCGGTCGCGCCGTGGACCATGTGTTCTGGCTGACGCCCGGGCATGCCAGCGAGCCGGGCAGCTGGTATGCCGGCACCTCGCCGCAGGGCCTGTTCCGCTCGGAGGATGGTGGCGTCAGCTGGCTGCCGCTGCCCGCCGTCAACGACAACCCGCAGCTGCGCGAATGGATGGGCTCGGTGCAGGACGGCACGCCGGACGGACCGAAGCTGCATTCGGTGATCGTCGACCCGCGGGATGCAAAACATCTCTACTTCGCGATGTCGGGCGGCGGCGTGCACGAGTCGCGCGACGGCGGCGCCAGCTGGTCCACCCTGATCCAGGGCCTGGAGGTGGTGGAGGGCTTCGATCCGGGCACCGTCACCTTCCACGACCCGCATTGCGTGCGGCTGTGCCCCGCCATGCCCGATCGCCTCTACCAGCAGAACCATTGCGGTATCTACCGGATGGACAGGTCGGGCAGCACCTCGGCCAGCCCAGCGGCTGATGTGTGGCAGCGCATCGGCCGCAAGATGCCCAAGCGCGTGGGCGACATCGGCTTCCCGATGGTGCTGCACCCGCGCGATGCCGATACCGCCTGGGTCTTCCCCATGGATGGCACGACCGTCTGGCCGCGCACCAGCCCGGCCGGGCGCCCGGCGGCCTATGTCACGCGCAATGCCGGCAAGAGCTGGCAGCGGCTGGACCAGGGCCTGCCGGAAAGTCAGGCCTGGTGGACGGTGAAGCGCCAGGCCATGACGGCGGACGCCCTGGCCACGCCGGCCCTCTACCTGGGCACCACCAGCGGCGAGTTGTGGATCGGCAGGGACGAGGGCGCGAGCTGGAGCAACATCGCCCGCCACCTCCCGGAGATCTACGCCGTGGAAGTGGCCGAGCTCGGCGCATGAGTGGCGGCGCCCGCGCAACGGAGTCGGCAGCATGCAGGTCTTGATCCCCGCCGCACTGCAGTCCTACACGCGCGCTGCGCGGGTGGCGGCCACGGGCGATTCGCTGGACGCCATGTTCGCGGACCTCGAGCAGCGCTACCCCGGGCTGCGGTTTCGCGTCGTCGACGAGCGCGGCCTGCTGCGGCCCAATATGCGCATCTTCGTCAACGGCTTGGGTGTGCGGGAACTCCGGCATGCGCTGCAGCCGGAGGACGCCGTGGCCATCGTGCTGGCCCTCAGTGGCGGTTGAATCGGGGGACGCGCGCGCTGGAACGGGCCGGCCTCAAGAGACCTGGCCCGACCAGAACTCCTTCGAACCCGCGGGCAGGCTTGGCAGCAGCCGCTCGAGGGCGGCCACGTCGACATGCCGGCGCAGCGCGGCCGCAACCGCGGCGATCGCGTCCGGAGGTGAAAAGTTATGCGCCGGGCGCAAGGCGCGAACCTCGGCCAGCAGTTCCTCCCGGCTGCCGAAGCCGGTCACCGGCTCGCCGGGGCGCCAGCCCTCCACGAAGATGGCGCGCAGCACCGGTGGCAGCAGGTCCGCAAATCGCAGCGCCTGGTCGATCGAGAGCCGCCGGCGAAAGGTGTGCAGCACGCCGACGACCATGTTCCACGCCATATTGGTGGTGTTCAGGCCCGCGAGATCGCGCGCGTCGACCATGAAGCGCTCGAACTCCAGCGTGGCGTTCTGATATTCGAAGGGCAGCGGCATGGTTGCGGTGCGGGCGAAGGCCGGGGCGACACTATTCTTGCAGCGCCCGGATGACCTTGCACGGATCACGCCGACTCATCGCGACGGCAACGCCACGAAGCGATGCCGAACACCGCCAGCCCAACCACCAGCCCAACCGCCAGCGCCGGCACCAAGGTCACGACGAGATTGCCGTCCGGCGTGGACCACGACACCGCGGCCGACGTGACGAGGGCGGCGATCAAGCCGAGGGCGAGGGGAAGGGCAGGCGGCTTGGCTGGTGAGCGCCTGCCGGAACTGGCGCTATTCATGGCGATGCTCTCTGGTGTTCGACGCCACCCCACCCGGGCAGCTTGCTGGCTTGCCCGACCCAGTGGGAAAGCTGGGCCTCATTGACTTGCTCGCCTTCGTGAATGTGGAGGTAGCGCACCTCCTGCTGCTTGGATTCCACAGGCGGCAGCGGCGTTAGCGCGCTGCCGCGGAAGAAGGCTACCTTGACGTATTTTGCGCAGCAGTGAAAGCTCAAGAACCACCCTTGGCCCGGCATGCCGTAGAAGGGCGAGTTCCATTTGACGGCCTTGGATACGTCCGGCACGGTGCGGTCGATCAAGGCATCGATGACGCGGCCGACGTTGCCCTTCCAGCCAGGCATGGCCGCAATGTAAGCCTGGACCGGGCCATCACCATCGCCCTTGGCGATCTGCGGATTCCCGCCTGCGAGCAGCTTTGCTTGGGTGGACATGCGCGTTTGTTCCGACTGGGAGGCTTGGTGAGGCTGCTATTGGCGACTGGCCTTCAGACTGCCGACGCGAGGGAGCTTGCACCGATTCAGCTGACACATGATCGCTGGCGCTGCTGTAGCTCGAATTTGACCGGGGACAGATAGCTCTGCGAGGAATGTAGTCGTCACATCGGAATCAGACCGGCTGGCCGCAACCAAGGCAACCGACACCGTACAGAGGACTATTTCCACAAGGAAAACACTGTGAGAACTTCGAATATGACCCAGAGCCCGGTGGCCTTGGTTGGCGGGGGAACCGACATAGCAACCACAGACACTGGCTTGAGCCTGCTCCAGATCAGGGCGTAGCAAACGCCCGCCGCGGCAATACCCAACACGAGCGCCAGTAGGGATTGCATTGCTCCCGCAATCCATAGTCCTGCAACTGCGACAACAACGCCTGAAACGAGTGGAATCCCAGACGAGGAACTCGGGACATAGCAAGTCGATCCGCACGCGCTACACGCGGCCGGGCTGGATACGCTGGAACGCCATGCGCCCCCAAGGGAGACGGCCTCTCGCGAACATGTTGGGCACTTGAGCATGATTGACGGCTAACGAAGCTGTCCAATAACTCATCTCCGACGCGTCAAGGCTTTTGTCGATCGGGACTGGGGCTGGTACAGAAGAGTTTTCATTTCGAGCCATTGTGGCCGCAACTGCGGGCGCTTTTGAGGGCTGCCGAGCCCTGCTGATGGGGGAT